>Ga0183011_10004_pt1 | contig 301253 bp, 308 predicted proteins | sample NAcewD2O_March_FD_122322 | JGI IMG/M metagenome (GOLD analysis project Ga0183011, IMG submission 122322) | Mouse cecal microbial communities from Vienna, Austria - N-Acetylneuraminic amended D2O_March | ecosystem: Host-associated > Mammals > Digestive system > Large intestine > Cecum | place... | reverse complement strand
AATATTTATTTGCAATAAATAACGGTTTTTGTGTTCGCTTGTGCTTACCGTCTGAGGGACGGAATACGCCGCCTTGACAAATTGTAAAGGGCGACGATTTCCTCAAAACCGTCGTCACCTACGGCGCAAACCCTTGACAATTTGCCTGCGGCATTTTTGGCTGGTTAAGACGACCACCAAAGCGAACAACAAAATTTTAAACCGCAGTCCGCACACACGCAGACAGCGCAAAGGAGCAAGTTATGAAAAACGCAGTTATCTATGCACGTTTCAGTTCACACGCACAGAACGAGCAAAGCATTGAGGGGCAACTCAAAGAATGTTACGCTTTTGCAGAGCGTAGCGGCGCACTTGTTTCAAGACACGCACACGCCGTAAACTCACGACTGTTAGTTTTCGGGTAGTTCAAGGGTACAAAAAAATTTTTATGTAAGCAACCATTTCTACGAATAAAGATATTATTTACTTTGATTTTTCCTCAAATTATGCTATAATTTATTTGCTCTAATAGAGCGATAAACAGTAATTTAACGGAGTATAAAGAGTGAACATAAAATTGATTGAAGAAAACGAAATACAGGAAACATGCGATATGGTAATTCGTTCTTGTAAATATTCCGATTTTGCCGAGTTCTATCCGTCGCAATATTTTTATTGCACATACGATGAAATCAAAACTAAAATGGACAACGGACATTTTTATGTTGTCAAAGACAACGGAAAAATTATCGGTTGCGGTGGCATTGCTACATATTGGGACAGCTTAACCGAGAGTTGGATACATACTATTTTTGTTGATCCAAAATATCAGAGAAAAGGTGTAGGCAGAAAGATTATAGAATTTTTGGAAAACGACGAATACGCAAAAAGAGCAAATAGAATTGAAATTCACGCCGCAATGTCGGCGATACCGTTCTACCGTAAATTAGGCTATGAGCATAAGAACGGACAACTAATTTACGCTGAGGGACATTTTGACATGGAAAAATTTATATAACTGGCTAAAAAAGAATTTTTCATACCATAAAGGAAAATAACAATATGTCCGAACACAGTTTAATAATAGCGCTGAAATACGGCGAAAAATTGAAAGAATTTGATGATATAGCCCAAGCCGAAAAATATTTTATCTCATACAAAGACGAATTGCTCAATAGATTAGAAGCTATAAGCGGACAATTAGACGGTTTTTCCCCCGACTACACTATTGAAAGTTTAAAAAATATAGAAAAATTATATTTTCAATTATATCGCAATAATACATTCGGTAAATTATTATTATCGCAAAAACAATTTGAAAGTATTATGTCTGTATATTGGGGTGAGGTCGTTATTAAAAATAATGCGGACGCCAAATGGTTAATTGAAGAATTTGCTTTTTCACAAGGAAAATATGAATTGCTTGTAAATAAAGGTCTATGTAATATTTCGATATTCGATATGTTCCAAGACTTGTATAAAAGACAGGACAATAAACGGCAAAATTTATTATTCAGAGAATATAACAGATATTTTGCAAGACAACTTTGATTTTAGCTGAATTAATTGGTCAAATGGCTGTACAAATTGAATGTTTTTCGTTTCTTACGACACATATTGTCGTTTGTGAAAGTAAAGTCGAACTACTTTTCAGTAATTCGGCTTTTTTAATACAAAAAATAACGCAAGCCGAACTTGGTTCAACTTACGTTATGGGTGGTGCGGACGAAGGGACTTGAACCCCCACGGTTGCCCACAGGAACCTGAAACCTGCGCGTCTGCCAATTTCGCCACGTCCGCAAAACAAAAGAATTATAATTTATATTTTGCAGTTTGTCAAGCAATAGTTGTATTTTTTTATTTGTTGTGGTAAAATTTAACTGTAACGACGCAAAGGAGAGAATTATGACGAAAGAAGAAATGTTTAAGTTTATTAAAAAGCAGAATGTTGCATTGCTTGCCTCTGTGGACGGAGACGGCTTTCCTAATATCAAAGCGATAAATGCTCCCCGTAAAATTGACGGAAATGATATATATTTTTCGACTAATACATCCTCGATGCGCGTTTCGCAATTCAAAAATAATCCAAAAGCCTGCCTTTATTTTTATCGTCGCGGTAAGATTTCTTATATCGGTGTTATGTTTGTCGGAACTGTACAGGTATTGACCGATCAGGAAATCAAAGATGAATTATGGCATTTCGGCGATACTATATTTTATAAAGGCGGTAAAACCGATCCCGATTATTGCATTTTGAAGTTTACAGCCGATAAATGTAAATTTTATAACAACTTGAAAACAGAATGGATCGAAATATAGCCGATGAATAAAAAAGAGCAGAAAACGAATGATAAACCTCGAAAAAAGAGAAAATTGACCGTAAAAGAAAGAGTAAAACAAAGGCGTAAAAAGGCGATAATTACCGCTGTAGTTTCAGCGACAGCTATTGTTTTGGTTTCGGTTGCGTTAATTGTTCTTAACGTTTTTATTCCCGTTAAATATCTTGCAAGTTATTTCGTGGTCGGCAACAGAATGAAAAACGGTGATTTAAGAGTAAGCTTTATAGACGTCGGTTACGGCGACTGCATAATAATCGAACTTCCCGACGGCAAGAATATGCTAATCGATGCAGGAGACGGAAGATATGCTACAAACTCGAAAGTATTAAAAGAGCTGAACAAAAGAGATATTGATGAAATAGATTATCTGATATGCTCGTCTGTAAACGGTGAACATTGCGGTGGGCTTTTCGAAGTATTGAAATACAAGACGGTTAAAAGTATTTTTATGCCGTACTGTCTCAATAGATATGTAACCGACGAATTTCGTGATTTCTGCGAGCAGGCAGAAAAAAGTAAGGCTGAAATTATTTACAGTGAATATAAAAAGGGAATAAAGACAAACGACTACTTTTTTACGGTGCTGTCGCCGTCCGTCAAAGAATTTGAAAACGGCGAATATACCGACTTGAACACTAATCCTTCGAAGCCGAACCGAAACAACGCTTCTGCGGTGATCTGGCTTGAATTCGGCAATACGTCATTTTTGTTTACAGGTGACGTTGAGAGTAAAATTCTTGAATCGATTGCTCTATCTTATGAAATAGATCGGGAAAATTATCCTGCGGATCTAAGCAAATGCAACGTTGTTCAGATTGCTAATCACGGAAACAACGCGTCTGCTTCACCGTCATTTTATGATTTGATAAAACCGGAAACGGCGGTTTTGTCTGTGGGTGACAATGCTGACGGAAGCCCGTCGGTTAAGGTGATTTCGGATGTTCTGAATACGGGCGCCGACCTTAAAAGGTCTGACGAGCGCGGAAATATTGTATTCGAAGTATCGCCTTCGGGCTATATAATTAAATGAGGTTATAAATGAAACTTACGACAGCCGGAGAATCTCACGGCAAGGCATTGATAGGTATAATCGAGGGAATGCCTGCGAATCTCGAAATCGATATCGAAGAAATCAACAAATATCTTGCGCTCCGTCAAAGCGGTTACGGGAGAGGCGGAAGACAGAAAATAGAGCGCGATAAAGTTGAAATATTAAGCGGAGTAAGAAATCTGAAAACAATCGGGTCGCCTCTTGCATTTTCTGTTATTAACAATGATTACGAAAATTGGCGGCAATTTATGGCGCCCGAGGGGTGCGATACGTCGCAGAAAACGCTCACTGCGGTGCGTCCTGGGCACGCAGATCTTACAGGACTTATAAAATTCGGACAGAACGATGCACGCAATGTTTTAGAACGCGCAAGCGCAAGAGAAACGGCTGTTCGCGTGGTTGCAGGTACTTTGGCACGTCGGTATCTTAAAGTTCTCGGTGTAAAAATATCGGGTTACGTCAAAAGCGTAGGCGCCGTTTCAGACGAAAGTGTTTATACTTTTGACGAGTTGGACAATGCAAAAAATTCACCGCTTTTTATGCTTGACAAAAACAAGGAAGCAGATGCAATTAAGTTTGTCGACGCTATGAAAGAGCGCGGCGATACGGCAGGCGGCGTTATCGAAATAAGAATAAGCGGACTCAAAAGCGGTTTCGGGAGCTGTATGCAGTATTCTTCAAAGCTCGACGCGTTACTGTGCGCTGCGCTTATGAGCGTACAGGCTATAAAGGGCGTCGAGGTCGGTCTCGGTTTCGGTGCGGCAAAACTTTCGGGTAGCAAAGTTCACGACGAAATATATTTTGACGGAAACTTTTATCGTAAAACAAATAATGCAGGCGGAATTGAGGGCGGTATGTCTAACGGCGAAGAAATTGTTCTTCGCTCGGCAATGAAGCCGATACCTACGTTAATGAAAGGGCTGAAAACCGTCGACTATTCAACAGGACAGCCTGCGGTTGCGGCTACGGAGCGCAGCGACGTGTGTGCAATATGCGCTGCGGAAATAGTTCTGGAAAGCGTGGTAGCGTTCACTCTTGCAGACGTTGTTTCTCAGCGTCTGGGTGGAGACTGTATCGCCGAAGTTATAAATAGGTATAAGGATTTAAAATGACAGACGTTATATTGAATACTCCGTCATACGACAGCATCATAAGATGCGGAAACGGTGTGTTTGAAAAATATGCCGGTTGCTTAAACGGGCGGAAATTTATCGTAACCGACAGCAACGTTTACTTAATTTATAAAGATTTGATAGAAAGAGTTTTCCCTGATTCTCCTGTGTTCGTGTTCAAAGCAGGTGAAAAAAGCAAGACGGCAAAAACGCTCTTATCTGTTTTAAACGCTATGGCGTCAGCCGGTTTGAAGCGTGACTGTACGGTAATTGCTTTCGGCGGAGGCGTCGTCGGCGACGTTACTGGCCTTGCCGCTTCGCTTTATATGCGCGGTGTTGGTATTGTGCAGATTCCCACTACTTTGCTGTCGCAGGTAGACAGTTCAGTCGGGGGAAAGACTGCCGTTGACTTTAAAAACGTAAAAAATCTGATAGGCACTTTTTATCAGCCGAAAGAAGTTTTAGTCGATCCTGTTTTTTTAAAAACATTATCTGCGCGGGAAATCAGATGCGGTCTCGGCGAAATTATCAAATACGGTGCGTTAAATAAAAATATTTTCAGTAAACTCTGCGAAAACAAAAACAGTCTTTTTGATTCCGAATTTTTATCGGATGTCACGGCGGACTGTATAAGGCACAAAGCGGACGTTGTAATAGCCGACGAGCACGATTTGAACGGAATCAGAAAAACATTGAATTTAGGACATACTACGGGTCACGCGTTCGAGCTTTACTACCGCGGTAAATCGCACGGCGAATTCGTTCTGATAGGAATGTATTATGAAATGCTGATTGCGGAAAAGCTCAGTGTGGGAAATAAAGATTATTTTAACAGATTAAGAGAACTTATAAACAAGGTTATTACCGTTCCCGTATACAAAGATATTGAAAATTCTGCCGTTCTTGCAAAAATGGATAAAAAAAATTCTGACGGATATATTTCGCTTATAGTTCCTGAAAACGTGGGTAAAACCAAGGAATTGAAGCTACGTTTTGAAGAATATGTAAATCTTTTGAAGGAATGTTAAAAATGAAAAAATTTGCAGTAATCGGCAAAGACGTATCTAAATCTTTAAGTCCCGAAATTCACAAATTTATTGCAGAGAATACGGGCAGTTTAATTGAATACGAAAAAGTATCTGTACCGGAAACGGGGTTTGAAAATAATATTAAAAAGCTGTTTTCGGAATACGACGGGTTAAACGTAACGATTCCGTTTAAGATTTCTGTAATCAATCATCTCAATAAAATTGAAGGGGATGCAAAGATATTCGGCGCTGTCAATACCGTGAGAACAGGCGACAAGTCGGGGTACAATACCGACGGGTTGGGGTTTATGCTTATGCTTAAAAATAACGGAATCGACGTCCGCGGCAAAACCGTGTTGGTTTTAGGGGCAGGCGGAGCAGGCAGAAGCGTCGCGAAGAAACTTTCCGACGTCGGAGCGGATGTGTCAGTTTACGATAAAAACTTTGAAAAAGCAAAGACGTTGAAAAATGAATTCTGCAAAATCCGCGCGGTTGAAAGTATTGACTTAAAATCTTACTATGCTATAATAAACGCAAGCGGAGTGGGAATGCACGCGACAGAAGGCGTGTCGCCCGTTAATGAAGATTTATTGAGTTTATGCAGCGTTGCAATAGATTTGATATACGAGCCTGAAAAGTCGGAATTTTTGAAGATTGCAGAAAAGTGCGGTAAAAAAGCTGTCAACGGCAAAGCGATGCTTTTTTATCAGGCATATTACGCGCAACGTATATTTCTGAACAAATCCGCAGATGAAAGAGAAGCAAAAAAATTATTCGCTAAATATACGGAGGGATCAAAATGAAACTGTTATTTATAAACGGTGTAAATCTCAATATGACGGGAATACGCGAAAAAGACGTTTACGGCTCGCATACGCTTGACGAAATCAACTGCGAGATAGTAAATCATTTCGCTGACGACGAATGCGAATTTTATCAGAGCAATAACGAGGGCGATATCTGCACCGCTATTCAGTGTGCGGAACATTTTGACGGAATTATCTTGAACGCAGGAGCGTACACGCATTACAGTTATGCTATACGCGATGCTATCGCTTCCATTAAGACGCCCGTTGTCGAAGTGCATATGTCAAACGTACACTCAAGGGAAGATTTCAGAAAGACTTCCGTCATTTCCGAAGTGTGTAAAGGCGTGATTTGCGGATTCGGTAAAAACAGCTACATTTTAGCGGGCGAAAGCTTTAAATTATGAATACGTTTTTAATAGGGATGCCGGGTAGCGGTAAAACGACGGTTATTAACCTTTATGAAAGTATTTACGGTGAACAGGTTTATGATACCGACTGTTTTATCGAAAATCGTCACGGCAACATAGACAAAATTTTTACAGAGTACGGCGAAGAATATTTCCGCAAACTTGAAACCGAAGTTATAAGGGAAATATGCAGTTACGGGGACGATGCGTTCGTTTCTACGGGTGGAGGCGCAGTTTTGCGTGAAGAAAACGTAAGACTTTTTAAAAGCTACGGAAGAATCGTTTATCTGAGAACGGGAATAGATAATCTTTTGAAGCGACTCGACGGCGATAATTCAAGACCGTTGCTTTCCGGCGACAGAAAAGAAAGGCTTACCAAATTATACGAAGAAAGAGCGCTGATATACGAACGCGCAGCGGATATTATAATCGATACCGATTGTTTAACGCCGAATGAAGTACTTGAAAAAATTTTTGTTAAACTGAATGAGATTAGAGGGGGATAGTGTTGAAAACAGTCTTGGTTACAGGCGGAACAAAGGGAATAGGTAAGGCGATAGCCCTTGAATTTTTAAAACAGGGCTGTGAAGTCGTTTTAAATTATAACAGCGACGAGAGAAGCGCCCTTTCAACTCAGGAAGAATTCAATATGCTCGGTTACTGTCCCGTACTTATGCGGGCGGACGTTTCGGATGAGGGACAGGTTCGGGCAATGTTCAAAGAATTTTTTTCCATTTACGATAAACTCGATATTCTTGTAAACAATGCGGGCATTTCCCTTGTAAGAGTAATTCAGGATACTACTCTTTCGGATTGGAACAAGATTTTTGCGGTAAACACAACAAGCGCATTTCTGTGTTCAAGAGCGGTAGCAGACAGAATGATATGCAACGGAGGCGGTTGTATAATAAATATTAGCTCTATATGGGGTGAAGTCGGGGCAAGCTGTGAAACTGCCTATTCGGCTTCAAAAGGTGCGCTGATCGCCTTCACAAAAGCTCTTGCAAAGGAACTTGCTCCTTCAAAGGTGCGTGTAAACTGTGTTTCTCCCGGCGTAATAGATACGCAGATGAATTCAGATCTGACGGGAGAGGAAATGGAACAGCTTATATCTCAGATTCCGTCAGGACGTATAGGATATCCCGAAGACGTGGCAAAAGCCTGTTTATATCTTTCGGAAGCGGACTACGTTACGGGAGAAGTTTTATCTGTCGGAGGCGGTTTTGCCAAATAGGCCATAAATAAAAAAACAATAAAGAGAGGTTAAAATTAACCTCTCTTTATTTGTGCGTTATTAAACTTTTATGAATATGTTTTGCTATATTCTACAAAAAAAAGGGAAAAAAACTATAATTTCGTATAAATAATAAGTGATGGAAGAGATTTCTTTAAGAGAAAAAACTTATAAAAAAGAACATGCTTTTTTATCGCCTTTCGCTACGTTTTCCGAAAAGACGAAGGGCAGACAAAGACCAGAAGAGCCCTGCGCTATGCGCACCGAGTTTCAGCGCGACAGGGACAGGCTTATATACTGCAAATCATTCAGGCGTTTAAAGAATAAAACGCAGGTATTTTTTTCTCCGGAGGGCGATCATTATATTACGCGGCTTACTCACACTTTGGACGTGGCGCAGATATCGCGCAGTATTGCGCGTGCCCTTTCGTTAAACGAAGATCTGGCGGAAGCAATCGCTTTGGGACACGACTTAGGGCATACGCCGTTCGGGCACAGCGGAGAGAGAATTTTAAGACGGCTTTGCCCGTTGGGGTTTGAACATAACGTTCAGTCGCTGCGTGTTGTAGACGTGCTTGAAAAGGACGGTAAAGGACTGAACCTGACAATGGAAGTGCGCGACGGAATAGTCAATCATAAGAAAAGCGGTCACCCGTCCACGCTTGAAGGTAAGTGCGTATCGCTTGCCGACAGAATAGCTTATATAAATCACGACCTTAACGACGCGGTGCGTGCAGGAATTCTGTCGCTTGATGACGTACCCAAGGAGATATTCGAAGTTTTAGGCAAGACGTCCAAACAGCGCATTAATACAGCGATTTTATCGATATATAAAAATTCTGACGGAATTAACGACGTCAAGATGGATAAGGACGTTGAGACGGCGAGCGAAAATCTGCGTTCGTTTATGTTCAAACAGGTTTATTACAGTTCGACGGCAAAGCGCGAAGAGGAAAAAGCGGAGCGTATGCTTACCGAAATGTACGTTTACTATATGGAACACGTTGAAGAGCTTCCCGAAACGTACGTTGATTTGCTTGAAAATTATCCGCGCGAACAGGTGGTATGCGATTATCTGTCGTCAATGACAGACAGATATGCTATTTATATGTTCAACTGCATATTTGTACCCAAAGGCTGGACGTTTATAGACGAAAAATAAAACTTATGGCAACCGCACTTCAAGAGTTTTTAATAACTTTAAAAGAAAAACTTAATATTGTCGACGTTGCCGCAAGTTATGTGACTTTGGACAGACGCGGAGGGACGTACTGGGCTTGCTGTCCGTTCCACCACGAAAAGACGCCGTCTTTTGCTATAAATGAAACCGATCAGTATTATCACTGTTTCGGGTGCGGTGAATCGGGAGACGTATTGAAGTTTGTCCGTGAAATGGAAAATATCGATTTTATGGACGCGGTCAAGTTGCTTTCGGAACGTGCAGGACTGCAAATGCCGCAAACGGGTTTCGATAATCAGAAGACGGCAGAACTCAAAAGAAAGCGCGACGTGTTGTTGAAAATTATGAACGATTGCGCGCATTTTTACCTTAATAATCTGAATTCGGGGAAAGCGGACGAACATATTTCTTACATATTAAAACGAAACATTCCGTCGAATATAGTCAGAACTTTCGGGCTCGGCGCGAGTTTGAATTACAACGATTTGCCGAAATTTTTAATTTCGAAAGGATATTCTAAGCAGGATATTCTTGACAGCGGAACGGTAAACGAACTTAACGGCAGACTTACGGACGCGCAGGGAGGCAGGCTTATTTTTCCTGTTATCAATGCTATGGACGAAGTCGTGGCATTCGGAGGAAGAGTACTCAAAAAGACCGATTTTGCCAAATATAAAAATACAAAGGAAACGATTCTTTTTAATAAAAGCAAAACACTTTACAATATAAACCTTTTAAAAAAGCTCAGGAAAGCGCAGACTATAAAAGAAGTCATTATGGTAGAGGGGTATATGGACACTATTTCCCTTTATCAGGCAGGTTTTAAAAACGTGGTTGCGAGTATGGGTACTTCGCTTACTCAGGAACAGGCAAGACTTATAAAACGGTATGCCGATACGGTGCTTATAAGTTACGACGGCGACAGCGCCGGCCAGAAGGCAAATATGCGCGGACTCGATATTTTAAAGGGCGAGGGCGTAAATGTCAAGGTCGTGCCGCTGCCCGAAGGACTTGATCCCGACGACGTTATAAAACAGGGGGGCGCCGAAGGTTATCAAAAATGTCTTGACTCTGCAATGCCGTTAATCGATTATAAACTGTCCGTGCTCGAAAAAGGTTTTGATATGACGCGAACCGAGGACAAGCGTAAGTTTGTAGGTGAAGCAATTAAAATCGTAAGAACGTCAGACAGTGCGGCAGAGCAGGAAGAACTTTTAAAAAATTTACGCGACAGGACGGGAATTACTTACGAATCGCTCAACAGGGATCTGCGCTCGGTACCGATATCAGAATCCGTTAAAACCGATGTGCCGCCTGTCAGGGCTGACAGTTCGTCTGTTGCTGTCAAAGCTTCGCGTTTTGTAATTGCGGCATATCTTTTTAAGGCGAAATATGCAGAAGCGGAAATATCCGAAATTCCCTTTTGCAATGAAGTTCATAAAATAATAGCCAGATATATTTTTTCCAAACAATTGCTTGACGAGCGTGTTCAGCCTGCGGAACTGTTTGAATTTTTTGACGAAAACACACCCGAATACGACGAACTGTGCAGAATACTCGATTACAGCGACGGGAAACGGCTTTCGGGACAGGTCAACGAAGATTACTTTTTCGACTGCATTAAATTACTTCGCTTATCAGATCTTGATAAGAAAATAGAAGATTTGAAGTTGCAGGCTAAGAATCAGAAAGAAGTTGCTTCTGCACGCGAAATTTTAAATAAAATAAATGAACTGATTCAACAAAGGGAAAAAATAAAAAGCGGAGATATAAAATGAGTTTATCCGATCAGAAGCTGAATGAAATACTTAAACAGATAATAGATACCTACGGAATTAAAGGCAGTATAACTACGAACGCGCTTTGCGATATAATGGAAAAATACGAAACAACGCCTACTCAGATGGATTTCGTATATAAATCGATTGCCGAATCGGGAATACAGATAATCGACGAAACTGAGAGAGATAAGGAACTTTACGAGCAGGCTCTTATGGATATAGGGCTTGACGATCCCGTAAAAATGTATTTGAAAGATATCGGCAGGGTACCGCTTCTCACCACCGACGACGAGATTGATCTCGCACGCAGAATGCAGGAGGGCGATGAAACGGCGAGAAGAAAACTTTCCGAAGCAAATCTCAGGCTCGTGGTTTCGATTGCAAAACGCTACGTCGGAAGAGGTATGCTGTTTCTCGATTTAATTCAAGAGGGTAATCTGGGCTTAATGAAAGCCGTAGAAAAATTCGACTATCAGAAAGGCTTCAAATTTTCAACGTATGCAACGTGGTGGATCAGGCAGGCGATTACGCGTGCAATAGCCGATCAGGCGAGAACTATCCGTATCCCCGTTCATATGGTAGAAACGATAAATAAGCTGACAAGGGTTTCAAGGCTTTTGTTGCAGAAGCTCGGCAGGGAACCGACACCTGCGGAAATTGCCGAGGAAATGCACATTACGGAAGAGCGCGTTCGCGAAATTCAGAAAATTGCGCAAGATCCCGTTTCGTTGGAAACGCCTATCGGCGAGGAAGAAGATAGTCATTTGGGCGATTTTATCGAGGACGAATCGACGGAAACGCCGTCGGACAGAGTTTCTACTACTATGCTGAAAGAAACTCTGCTCGTTGTGTTGAACAGCCTGACACCGCGTGAAGAAAAAGTTTTAAGACTGCGCTACGGCGTTGACGACGGAAGGCCGAGAACGCTTGAAGAGGTCGGAAGAGAATTCAACGTCACGCGCGAAAGAATACGGCAGATAGAAGCGAAAGCTTTGAGAAAACTTCGTCATCCTTCGCGTTCAAAACATTTAAGAGATTTCCTGGATACTTAAATGGACAGGATAAAACAGCTTTGCGCGTTTCTTGAAAAGTGCGAAAGCTTTGCCGACGTGGCTTGCGATCACGGATACGTTGCGCAGTATATGCTCAGAAACGGTTTGTGTAAACGCGCCGTAGTATCCGATATAAGCGATAAATGCCTTAGTAAGGCGCGCGATTTGCTGTCCGATTTTATAAACGCCGGAACTTGCCGAGCCGTCTGCTGTGACGGACTTGAAAAAATCGAAAAGGACACTGATTTCGTTTTTATTGCAGGGATAGGCGGAGAAGAAATTATAAGGATTTTGAAAAACGGATTTATTCCGGAAAAGTTTCTTTTTCAGCCTATGAAAAATGCGGATAAACTTCGCTTGTTTCTGCTTGAAAACGGTTGTTTTTTGGAAAAAGACGATTTCATTACCGTCGGTGCAAAATATTATTTTGTGATAAAGGGCAAGCGAGGCGCTTTTCAAAGTTACACTTCGGCTGAGTTGGCGTACGGTAAAGACAGTTTGCATAATCCGAAATTTCACGCATATTTAAAGTCGGAGTTGGCAAAAAAACGCTCGTATCTTTCAAGTAATCTTTCGGCTGAAAACCGGCTTGAAATAGAACGGCAGATCTGGCGGATGGAAGAGGTTTTAGAAAGTGAAATTAACTGATATTCTTAAAATACTCGAAGAAGTGGCGCCCGTTGCGCTGTCCGACGAGTTTTGTAAAAAGTACGGAATGTACGATAACAGCGGAATTATTGTCGATTGTAAAAAGGATATTAACGGCGCAGTCTTTTCGCTGGATCTTTCAAAAAATGCCATCAGATCGGCAAAAGAGAAAGGGTATAATCTTATAATAACCCATCACCCTGCAATTTACGGCGGAATTTCACGCATTTCGGCTGACGGACTTATAGCGGAATGTTTGCTTAGCTGTATTTCGGTTATCTCGATGCATCTCAATTTCGATGTGGCTCCCCGCGGAATAGATTACTACTTAATGTGCGGACTGGGCGGAAAAGATGCGAGAATACTTGCTGATATTTCCAACGGCGGTTACGGCAGACTGTATGAAATACAGCCAACCGTATTTAATGTGCTTGCGGAAAAAGTCAAAATCGATTTTAATACCGAACGGGCTTTGTTTTACGGGAACAGTAATAAACAAATCAGAAAAATCGCTTCATTCTGCGGTGCGGGGTGCGACAATAAGGCTATCGCATTTGCAAAATCAGGCGGAGCGGACGCTTTCGTTTCTTCGGATATGAAGCATCACGAAATATCCGCGCTTTTGGAAATGGGTATAAACGTAATACATTTAACGCATTATTCGGCGGAAAATTACGGTTTTAATAAAATACATACACAGATATCAACGGCTTTTTCAATTCCTACGGATTATTTTACCGATAAGGAATTGCTGTAAATCAAAAGGAGTAAATATGACGCAGATAGAACAGTTACTTAAATATCAGGAAGAGGATTCCAAGCTTTTAAAAATAGAAAAAGAAGCTGCCGGTTCAAGCGAGTGGAAAAATTATTCTCAGGCGAAAAGTTTTTTAACCAAAGTTCCCGAAAAACTTGAAGCGATGGATTCGAAGGCGTGTGAGATAGAGTCTGAATTAAAGAAAATCGACGCAAAATATCAGGACATAGCCGAAACGCTGAGCGATTTTGAAAATCTCGACGATCTCGTTGATGAGGGTGCGGATATTGCTTTCTATAAAAAGAATGCGACTCAGCTTCTGGAAAAGCTCAAATCTCTTAAAGCCGAAATAAACGCAAAATCTAAAACTATTAAAGAAGCTGACGAAGAATATAAAGCTTTGAAAAAAAAGACTATTTCCGTTCAGAAACAGTATACCGAATTTGCGACTGCATATCAGGAGTACAAAAAGGGTAAGCTTGACGAAATGGAGCAAATAAAGGGAGAACTTAAAAAATTAGCTGCAAAACTTGAGCCCGAAGTTTTGAAGCGTTATGAAGTCAAACGCAGTGAAAGAATTTTCCCTATTATCTGCTGTGTGGCAAACGAACGGTGTTCAAAGTGCGGTATGGAACTTTCTATTGCCGATAAGGAAAAAATTGCCCGCGGTGAAGTTACTGAATGCGAGAACTGTCACAGGTTTTTGTATAAAGAATAATTCTTGAATAAATTTTACAAAAACTGTTAAAATTTGTTGACACAATAAGATTGTTGTGATATATTGTAACAACTTAAATAGCTATTACTCACGGCAGAAAAGCTGAAATAATAGGATAAGGGGAAAGAGACGACGGTGTCGGCTCTTTCTTTTTTTATAAATATAGGCTATGCTTTAATTAAAGCATAGCCTTTTGCGTTTAAATAAAATCCGCCTGTGCCGTGATATGAAAAAGTATTAACCCGCTTCTCGCAGGTGGGTGCGTCGAAGTGAAACGTCAGACTTTCCGAAAACAGACCTTGCCTATTTTCACGAACGGAACGCTCCCGTAGACTTTATTGTGGATTACGAATTTCCCATACCACGCACACCGCAGACCTTTATATTATTATATTACATTCCGTATAAAAAGGCAACAAGTAAATTATGTCAAAATCGTTTAATGCGTTTTAGTGTTTCAAATTATCATAAACAGTCGGTTGGTAATGTTTTGTAAAAGCAAAATCCGTCATTTGTTTTCATAAATTCTTGACAAGCGTATGTCAGGATGTTAAAATATATATACTGTTGTATTTATGCTTTGTTTGCGGAATATGAAGTTAAACAGTCAATTAAAAATCGGAGGAAAATAATGAGGAAATTAAAACGTATTATTCCATTTCTTCTCGCGTGTATTCTGTCGATAGCGGTTCCATTGGCTGCTTGCGGCGGAGGTAACGAGGATGAAAAGGATAAAACTGTTTTACAGTCGGTCGTATTGAATACCGATAATGTGAAAAAAGACTACGATTACGGCGAAGCATTTACTTCGGACGGATTAGCAGTCACAGCTGTCGTGTTGCCTGAAGGTGCAGAGACGCCCGAAGAAAGAACGCTTTCAGCCGAGGAGTATACGGTTGACAGCTCGTCTTTCAATAGCCTGCAGTTCGGTAAATATACTATCAACGTATCATATACGCTCAACGGAGTTACTAAGGATGCGCAATACGAAGTTACCGTCGTTCAGGGTCAGCTCAGAATCGAAGTCGATACTTCGAACGTAAAAAAGAGATTTTTTATAGGCGATAAGTTCACGTCCGAAGGACTGGTGGTAAAAGCGTTTATCGGCAAACCCGATTCAACCGAAACCGAAGAAAAGATTTTGACGTCGGGCGAATATACCGTAGATAGCAGCAATTTTAACGGCAGAAGAGAGGGAACTTATAAAGTTACCGTATCTTACACATACAACGGAATGACAAGATCTTTTACCTACGACGTTTCTGTTATAGCGTTGATTGACAGAATTGAACTCGATCTGACGAACGTTAAGACGAAGTTCTTTACCGACAGTCAGCAGACCGACGCGTTCACAACCGAAGGACTTCAAGCTACTGCATATATATGGAACAGCACTACCGGCGAGTTGGAATCAAGAACTTTGAAGTATGAAGATCTTGTTATAGACGCTTCGGCTTATAAAGAAGAAATAGGTTTCTACAATATAGTGGTTTCTTATACTTACGAAAATGTCAAAAGATCGGCAACGTATGAGGTGGCGCATCTTGCATCGTCAGACGGCCTTGAAGTAACTCTTGCCGACGGTGTTGAAGACACATACACGCTCTCGGCGGATCTTACCGAAATAGAAATCGACGTTTCAAAAATAGTCGTTAAAGAGACCGACCGCGACGGAACGGTAAGCTCCGAAATAACCGATTATGAAGTAAAGCTTTATAAGGGCGGTGAAGAAATTCCCCTTAACGGCACGAAAGCGAACGTACAGGCAGGCGCGTACAATATTCTTGTATTAGCCGAGTCCGACCGTACGCCGGGCTTTGTCCGTTCGGGTTTTGCGGTAATTTATGTCAATGACGATTTGGTGAACTTTGTCCTTGCCGACGGTACGTTTGAACAGGATTCCGGTCTGGACGTAATATCCGACACATGGAGATTTACGGCTACTTATGCGTCCGGCGCAACGAGAACGATTACGGCAAAAGATTGCGTATACGAACTTGACACAATGACGGTTGCAAAAGATAAGCCTTTGACGATTACTTACACGGACGTAAATGCAAAGGGCGGTAAAGTTACCAAAATTTTAGACGTTACTTATACTATAAATAAAGTTTACGGCAAAATAGAATATACCTTTGATTACAGCGCAATAGGCAAAACCGAAGATAACGTTCCTCTTGCACAGAGCGATTTGAACGGAGTCAACGCATTCCTTCAGCTTGCAGGCGGTACGGCAACTTACAGAAACAAGACGGCAAACGCAAAGGCTGCGGACTGTATCGAAGTTAAGGAAAAAGGTTTAAGCGTAAGGTTTGAGGGTACGGGCTTCATTAAAGTAGGCTTCTCTTCAACCGGTCCGAAAAACGAATCTGCCGTCGGACTTGTAGATGCAAGCGGAACTTACGTTGCGGCAACTTACGAGGAAAGCAACGATATCAGAGTATTCGATAAAATTCCCAACGTCTACGTCGTGACGGGAACCATCGAACAGGTATTCACGTTTAAAGTGACAAAGCCGGGAGTATATTCTATAACTTCTCCCGCAAAAGATGCAGGTATCAACAGGGGTTGCAGGGTATATTCCATAGCAATGGAAGATAACGTTGACGATCCTTCTAAGATTATCTGCAACGTTGACTTTACCGATACCGCTAAATTCAAAGTAGGTACTTTGGTAGCGTCGTCTGCGACCGCTCCCGTACAGATCAAAGATACAAGCGGAAACGAAACGGGACTTTCGATAACGAAGTCTCATAACCCGATGAACACGAACAAAATTGCCAAAGTTGACGGCGTAAACGTTTTACAGCTTCAGGGTGCGGTTTCAAAAACTCAGAATTCTCTTTTGTTCAATGCTGCCGCAGGTAAAATAAAAGTTACGGTAAAATATTTCGAGACCGCAGGCAGATATATCGATATATTGAACGCGGACGGAACGGTGGTAGCTACGTCTTCGGCTTATCCCACTACCGACAACAAGTTTGCAAACGTTATTGAATGTACTTTGACTTTGGACGTAGCGTCGGATACGGTATTGTATCTCGGTTCGCACGGAGGTCCTATAAATATCGCCTATTTAAAGGTAGAAAAGGCATAAACGGGGAGGTTAAACAATGAAAAGTAATAAATTGACTAAAAAGATATTTTCAGCAATAGCCGTTCTCGCAGTGTCTGTAACGGCGATAGGCGGAGCGGTCGCAGTTTTCAACCGTGACGGCAAAACGCAGGACATAATAGAAAATACCGACAAAAAGAATACCGTTGTAGTTGATACGGCTCTCGGTCAGACCCGTTCGCAAACAGGTAATACTTATTATGCCGGACCCAACGCTAAACCTGCCGCTTCGGAAAATGACGGCTCGATAGAGCATCCTTACAATATCAAGGATATTCTTGCTGGTGAGATTGAAACCAAGCTTCAGGCAGGCGATACGTTATACGTTCTTCCGGGTACTTATAAGGTCAGTACGCCGATAGGAATGAGTCGCACGAATTCAAAAGGTGAATTTAATAAATATATCCGCGTGGTAAATGCCGCTCTCGAAAGGGATAAAAGCGGATATACGGGTGAAGCTACTCAGGCTGTTATAGATTTCAGCGAAATGGTATTCGCAAGCACTAACCGCGGTGTTTCGATAGATACGGACTACGTTTACTGGTACGGTGTTGACATCTGCGGAGCAGGCGACAACGGACTTTATATCGGCGGAAGCTACAATACTGTTGAATACTGCGAATTTTATAATAATCGCGATACGGGCTTACAGCTTGGCAGGTCGTTCAGTGACTATAATTCTATTTATCAATGGCCCAGTTACAATCTTGTTAAAGACTGTACTTCGCACAACAACTACGACAACGAAACGTTCGGCGAAAATGCCGACGGTTTTGCCGCAAAGCTTACCGTTGGTTTCGGCAACGTATTTGACGGCTGTATTGCTTACAGAAACTCCGACGACGGATGGGATCTTTATGCGAAGACCGATTCGGGCAATATCGGAACCGTAATTATGTACAACTGTGTTGCTTTCGAAAACGGTTATCTTGAATATACAAGAGACGAGTGTAATTCGCTTTTCCCCAGTTATAACAAAAATATGTCATATCATACGGGCGAAAACAGCGAAAACGATTATATGACTCGTGACGGCGACGGTAACGGGTTTAAACTCGGCGGTTCTATTATGGAAGGCGACGTTATACTGTATAACTGCCTTTCGTATAACAACAGAATGCACGGCGTTACCGATAATTCCAACCCGGGATATATCAAGTCGACTTATGTAACTTCGTATAACAACTCCGCTATGGTCGATGAAAACGGAAATATTGCGGACGTTGCAAACGTTGATTTACATTCCAACATTGACGTGTCGCGTCAGTTTTACAGCTATAATGCGGTTGAACACGTTCTTTCTGTGAGAGATGCACGAGCAAAATCGCTTGACAGCGACAACTACCGCGGAACGGTTATCGACAGTTTACTTGATGCGAGCACGAAGACCAAAGTAATAAAAGGCGATATCGAGGGTGATACATTACAGAATCTGCCCAAAGATCTGCCTAAGGTAGATTTACTCGTAGCTACGCAATTGTTTGATAAAATTCCAAACGATCCCGAAGATCCCGCTACTTTAAAGGGCAACGGCGATTCTATGGTTATAGAAATCAAGCAAGTCGACGGCAAGGACAAAGGAGAAATAATTTCTCTTAAAGACACGAGAGTGCATTTAACTTACCGTAATCCCGATCATTCGATAAATATGCGCGGAGTACTTGACAAAACGGCAGACGGCGAAAGGATTATTTCCGGATATTTGGGTGAGGGAGTAACTGCAGGTTCCGACCTTAATCTTACGGGTTGGAACGAGTATACTCACTTTTATGAAAACGATCTTGTCAACGGCGATTCTGCATCTGCGGATATAGCGATGGTCGAAAGGGCAAGAGATGCTTTGACTATTAACTGTTCCGAAGAAGCCGTTTATCAGGATTTTGAAGTCCCCGTTAAAATGCTTAATGCAGACATTGAATGGACGACAACCGACAGCGATTACGTTAAGATTAAAGACGGAGAAGATGATATTTCAATATCGAGTTCGGGAACGGAATTTGCACTGATAGAAATATACCGTAGCCGCGGTACAGACAGGCCCGTTTCGATAACTGCTACCATAACAAAGGGCAATGCTTCGGTTACTAAGACGTTCAATCTTATACTTAAAAAAGGTGAACCGTCTGTCGGTGAAATTTACGTCGAAGATCAGAACAGCACTGTTTGCGCTATCAATGAAAAACTGATAGTCGATCAGTTTGCTCCTTACAAAGAGCCCGTAGTCAGAGTTAAGAACGGATTGTATCCCGACAGTCATAAACTTCTTAACGAAGAAGATTTTGTTGTTGATTCGACTTATATGTATCAGACGGATACTAACGCTCACGCAATAGAAGTCAAACAGTTTTCACCTTCGGTTGCAGGCGTTTATACGATCACTCACAGAGTTTCGCTTGTCGGTGATGATAAGCCGTCAAATTCTATGAGTTATAAAATTTACGTTGCAAGCAAGAATGCAAACGTTGCATTCGGTGAAGATGTTCTTGTAACTGCAAACAGAGGCGGATTTAATATTTCTGGCTCTCCGAGCAGTGCAACGGGAATATTGTTGGCGATTTCCTCAGAAACTCAGCTTACGGACGTTACGCCTTCAAATATAAAATTATATGACGGAGTAACAAGTTACGATTTCAGAGATACTTCCATAAGTTTCAATTTTGAAAACAGCAACAGGGATTCTTATTTTGTCTATTATGCTCTTGCAAACGCAAACGGCGAAGTTACTTCTCAGATTTACGAAGCAAAGATAAATAAAATCGATATTGATACAACCGAAAAATTTATCACTATGTCAAAGGGGCTGAAAATCGGTGAAGAGGAGCCTTCGCAGACGATCTATGCTTTGACTTGCGATTTGGATTTCAGCGGTGTAAACATCAATATGGGCTCCGAAGGGTTCAAGGGCGTATTCAACGGCCTCGGACATACGCTTGCAAATCTTACTACAACAGGCAACGGCATTATAGGTAAGGTTTCCGGCGGTACCATAATGAATCTCAAAATTGACAATATGTCGATAACGTCTAACGGAGAAAAGGTTGGTTTTGTTTCAGAGTGCCTCGGCGGTGATTTCTACAATATCGCATTTACTAACGTTAATATAGCAGGAGCCGCATCTCGTATGGCTGTGCTTATAGGACACGTCGGCGACACCAGCGGCGTGGGCAGTGATTTAACGATTTCGCAGGTTTCTATTGTAAATGATAAAGAGCATAAAGTAGTCGGTTCAACCCGTGTTGCCGGACTTATCGGTTACGTTCAGGCATATGAACACCTTATCGATATCAACAATTGCTATGTGGTAACGGATATAGAAGCAATGACTAAGGGTGAGGGTGGCGGTATGGTAGCGTCGTGGGAAGACAGAGCAGGCGATACGCTCATAATCTCGCAGTGTTATTATTCCGGTCAGCTGAAAACAGACGTTGCTCCCGGTTCGTCAAGGCTCGGCGGTATGCTCGGTTATCATAAGGGCGGAACTGGTAAGCTTACGATTTCAAGGTGTATTTCGCTTGCAAAATTCCATATTCAGGGAATTGAAAGGGATGTTTCCGTCAAGAATGCTTCGCCCATACTCGGCAACTTCTCTACAAGTTTGAATACGGTCGTTTCGGTTAAATACTGTATCGGTCTTATGGAAGAATATAATTCAGATTACGACGTTCTTTCGTTCACAGAAACCAACTTAAAACGTCACAGCGAATATCTTACGGGTCAGGATTATCTCAATCTCGACCAGACGCGTTGGACGATAGTAACGGACGATAACCCCGAAGACGACAGAGACTTGTATAAAGCGCCTTATGCAATTCTGAACTTCTTGGGCGAATGGGAATAAATATTTAAATCATACAAAAAGAGCGTCTGCATTGCGGACGCTCTTTTCCTTTAAAACAATTTCAATGCTTGCAAATAAGATTTATTGCTGTTATAATAAAACAAAAGGAAGGAACAAATGATAGAAATTGATTCGTGGTTAAAATTATTCACTGAGAAACTTGAATATACTTTTTCGTCTCGCGTATGGTTTATCGGCTTGCAAGGCAGTTACGGCAGAGGTGAAGCGACGGAAACGAGCGATATTGACGTTGTAGTTATTCTCGACGAACTGCGCACAAACGATTTGAAAGCTTATCGGGAAATGCTCGATACTCTGCCAAACAGAGAACTTGTTTGCGGTTTTATATCTGGCAAGGACGAACTTTTGAATTGGGAAACAAGCGACCTTTTTCAATTCTATTATGATACCGCGCCCATTAATGGAACGCTCGATTGCTTGCTTGAAAAGATAGATAAACAAGCTGTAAAGCGTGCTATAAAAATAGGTGCGTGCAATATTTATCACGCCTGTGTGCATAACTTCGTTCACGAAAAAAGCGACGATATACTGCGCTCACTGTATAAGTCGGCTGTCTTTGTTTTGCAAGCGGTATATTTTTACGAAACGGGTAAATACATAAAATCGAAAACCGAATTGCAAAATGCAATCAATCCGCCGTCCGCCGTACTTCAAACGGCATTGAACTTAAAGAACGGCGCAGACGTAAAGTTTGAGGAAATGTCTGAGTTATTATTGAATTGGGCGAAAGCCGTTATCGGAGGGTATGCCGAATGATAGGCGTATATTTCAGCGGTACGGGCAATACAAGGCATTGTTTAGAATACTTACTGAAATTGCTTGACGGCAATGCAATGACATATTCTATCGAGGACGAAACCGCAACAAGCGCCATACAGTCTAACGATGAGATCGTATTTGCCTATCCCGTTTACTATTCTTATCTGCCGAAAATCGTCTATGATTTTATAAACAATAATTCCGCTTTCTGGAAAGGTAAAAAAGTCCTTATTATTGCCACAATGGGACTATTCAGCGGCGACGGCGCGGGGTGCGGTGCAAGACTTTTCAAAAAGTACGGCGCAAAAATTTTGGGTGGTTTACATATAAAAATGCCCGATTGCATAGGCGACGTTAAACTGTTGAAAAAGTCGCTCGACGAAAACCGAAAAATCGTTATGAAAGCCGACGAAAAGATAGAAATCGCAGCTAAACAAATGTTAAACGGGAAATATCCTAAAAACGGTTTGAGTTTTGCAAGCAGGCTTATTGGCTTGTTCGGACAAAGGCTATATTTCCGCAAAAAGACTAAACGTTACTACGACGGCGTAAAGGCAGATTCTGCAAAATGCGTCGCTTGCGCTTTATGCGTTTCAATCTGCCCTATGAACAACATAGAAGTAAAAAACGGCACAGTGAATTTCAACGGAAAATGCACAATGTGCTATCGTTGCTTTTCAAACTGTCCCAAACAAGCAATCACGATAATCGGAAAAAAAGTATATGAACAATGCAAATTCGAAAAATATGAATAAGTGGTTTACGATTGATAAAATAGACGAAACGACGTATATCATAAGCGAATACCGCCACCCCGAAGAAACGCATTGCTACCTTTTGATCGGGAGTGAACACTGTATTTTGATTGATACGGGGCTTGGTATTTGCAACATTTATGACGAAGTTCGCAAACTGACGGACAAGCACGTCATAGCCGTTGCAACCCATATCCATTGGGATCACATTGGCGGACATAAATATTTTCCCGATTTCTATGCGCACAAAGCCGAGTTGGATTGGTTGAACGGCAAATTTCCGCTTTCCATTCAAACCGTACGCGATATGGTAATAGACCGTTGCGATTTGCCCGAAGGCTTTGACGTAAAAAAGTATGAAATATTTCAAGGAACGCCTACAAAGGTGTTAAGCGGAGGCGAGATAATTGACATCGGCAATAGAAAAATCAAAGTCCTGCATACCGCAGGACATTCGCCCGGACACCTTTGTTTTTGGGAGCAAGAACGAGGTTACATATTTACAGGCGACTTGATTTACAAAGATACTTTATTTGCATATTATCCGACGACTGACCCGGCTGCTTATCTTAATTCTCTTGAAACGATAGCGGCGTTACCGTCAAAACGGTTATTTCCCGCTCATCATTCGCTTGATATACAACCCGAAATTGCAGTTAGAATGAGAGATGCTTTCCGTGAACTGAAAGCACAAGGAAAGCTGCATCACGGTGGGGGAACATTTAATTACGGTGACTGGGCTGTATGGTTATAAATATTTACAAGAAATAAGGCGAATTCCTTAAAGGAATTCGCCTTATAATTTTTAATTATTAGTTTTCGGAAAGCTTTTTGTATGTTTCAAATCTTTCTTTTGCCGACTCTTCCGTCTTCTTGAAGAGGTCATTTGCAACGTCAGCACCCTGAGTTTTGACAAGTGACGCATATCTCGTTTCGCCGGCAAGGAACGCCTGATAATCGCCGGTAGGTTCTTTTGAGTCAAGCGTAAACTTTTCTCCGTCGGGATTGTATCTGTAAAGCTGCCAGTAACCGCAGTCGACAGCCGCTTTTTCTTCAAGCTGGCTCTTCGTCATATTGATTCCGTGGTTGATGCAGGGAGCATATGCAATGATGAGCGAAGGTCCGTGGTAAGCCTCGGCCTCAGTCAAAGCTTTTAAAAGCTGTGCGGGGTTAGAACCCATAGCGACCTGAGCTACGTAAACATAGCCGTAGGATTTGGCAATCATACCTAAATCCTTTTTCTTTACTCTCTTACCTGCCGAAGCAAATTTTGCAACCGCGCCGATATTTGTAGATTTGGAAGCCTGTCCGCCGGTATTGGAATACACTTCGGTGTCGAGTACGAGTACGTTGACGTCTTCGCCTGAAGCGAGAACGTGATCGAGACCGCCGTAACCGATGTCGTAAGCCCAACCGTCTCCGCCGAATATCCAGATGGATTTCTTTGCAAGACAGTCTTTGTCCGCAAGTATTTCTTTTACGAGCGCGTCGCTTTCACAACCGCATCCTTCGCAGGTTTCAAGTCCTTTCACAAGTTCTGCGCTTGCTTTCTTGGAAGCTTCTCTGTCATCGAATGAATTGATATAATCCGTGCAAAGTTTCTTTGCGTCGCCCGTCCATATCTCGGCAAGCTTTTCGACTTTTGATTTTACGGTATTTCTTCTTGCGGTGTAAGCAAGATTCATTCCGTAGCCGAATTCTGCATTATCTTCAAACAGTGAGTTAGCCCAGGCGGGACCGCGGCCCTGTTTATTGGTGGTGTAGGGGCAAGTAGGGGAGGAACCGCCGTAAATCGACGAGCAGCCCGTTGCGTTTGCTATTACCATATCTTCGCCGAACAGCTGGGTAATTACCTTTACGTAAGGAGTTTCGCCGCAACCTGCGCAAGCGCCCGAGAACTCGAAGAGGGGGGTAGCAAACTGACAACCTTTAACGGTGTTTTTCTTGAATTTGGAAGTGTCAACTTCGGGAAGCTCTACGGCAAATTCCCAGTTTTTATCTTCACCCTTTTCAAGAGATTCCGCAAGAGGTATCATCTTGATAGCTCCGCCGTCTTTTACGGGGCATACCGTAGCGCAGACTCCGCACCCCATACAGTCGAGGGGGGAAACCTGCATTTTGTATTCAAGTCCTGCAAGACCGATAGCAGGCTTTAATGTGAGCGTGTCGGGCTTAGCCGTTCCTTCCGCCATAATCGCAGGTCTGAGGCAAGCGTGAGGGCATACGAAAGAACATGTTCCGCACTGAATACATTTATCCTGAATGATTTCGGGTACGAGGACGGCAACGCCGCGTTTTTCGTATTTTGTCGTGCCCGTAGGAACGTGTCCGTCTGCATTGAACTGCGAAGATTTAAGTTTGTCGCCTTCAAGGTAGAGGATGGGTTTGATTATTTCCTGATAATAAGCGTTATCGGCGCCTTTGACCATCTCTGCGCCTGTCGTAGTTTTTGCCCAGGAGGCAGGAACGTCGATTTTAATGAGGTTGTCGCCTGCCGCCGAATCAATGGCGTTATAGTTCATCTGAACAACGGCGTCGCCCTTTCTGCCGAACGATTTTTTAGCCATATATTTCATATATTCAATAGCTTTGTCGTAAGGCATAATCTGGGGATTTACACGGAAGAAAGCGGACTGTAAAATGGTGTTCGTTCTTCCTCTTAAACCTAAATCAGCTGCAATGCTTATTGCATCGATAACATAAAGATTGATATGTTTTTTCGCAATATCCTTTTTAACGTTGGCAGGAAGGAACTCTTCAAGAGCTTCCACTGTCGTTGCGTTCGTATTAATAAGGAACGTACCGCCTTCCTTGATATCGCTTGTCATATCGTAACGTGTAACGTACGAAGGGTTCGAGCACTGTACGAAATCGGCAGAGTCGATAAGATACTCGGACTGAATGGGCGAATCGCCGAAACGGAGGTGGGAAACGGTTATTCCGCCTGATTTTTTCGAATCATAGAAGAAGTAAGCCTGAGCATGTTTATCTGTATGGTCGCCGATTATCTTTATGGAGTTCTTGTTTGCGCCTACGGTACCGTCTGAACCTAAGCCGTAGAATTTACAGCTTGTAGAGCCTTCGGGAGCGGCGTCGAACTTTTCCGAGAAATTAAGCGAAGAATTCGTTACGTCTTCGTGGATACCTATGGTGAAGTGATTCTTCGGCTTGTCCTTTTCAAGGTTCTTGTAAACGGCAAGCACCATAGAAGGGGTAAATTCTTTCGAACCTAAGCCGTATCTTCCGCCGACTACTTTTATGTCCGTTACGCCTTTTTCCAAAAGAGCCGAGCATACGTCAAGGTATAAAGGTTCGCCGAGAGAGCCGGGTTCTTTCGTCCTGTCGAGGACCGCGATTTTTTTTGCGGTTTTGGGCAGAGCTTTGACAAATGCGTTTGCAACGAAAGGTCTGTAAAGACGTACTTTGACAAGTCCGTATTTTTTACCCGATTTATTCAGTTTATTGATAGATTCTTCTATAGTTTCGCAACCCGAACCCATAGCAACTATGACCTGCTCTGCGTCTTTTGCGCCGACGTAGTCAAACAAGTGATACTTTCTTCCGCACTTAGCAGAAACTACGTCCATCATTTTCTGTACGATGTCGGGAGTAGCTTCATAGTAGCTGTTTGCGGTTTCCCTGTTCTGGAAGTATGTGTCGCCGTTCTGTGCAGTACCTTTCTGTATGGGATGTTCGGGGTTTAAAGAACGGGATTTAAAATCAGCGATATCGGCGCTGAGCCCGACTTCTTCACAGATTGCTCTTATTTCGGCGTAGTTATCGGTTTCGTCCCATACGTCAATTTTAGCAACTTCGTGCGAAGTTCTGAAACCGTCGAAGAAGTTAATGAAGGGAACTTTAGCTTTGAGCGTAGAAAGGTGCGCAACCAAAGCAAGATCCATAACTTCCTGAACCGAACCGTCGCAAATCATTGCAAAACCTGTCTGACGGCAAGCCATAACGTCGGCGTGGTCTCCGAAAATATTCAATGAGTGAGCCGCAAGTGCGCGCGCCGAAACGTGCATAACCATAGGCATAAGCTCGCCGGAAATTTTATACATATTCGGAATCATAAGTAAAAGTCCCTGCGAAGCCGTATAAGTGGTTGTCAGAGCGCCTGCGCAAAGCGAGCCGTGAACAGCGCCGGCAGCGCCGCCTTCCGACTGCATTTCCGCAATCTTAACTTGCTGACCCCACATATTGGTCCTGCCTCCGGTAGCCCATTCATCGGCAACCTCTGCCATAGGAGAAGAGGGAGTGATGGGATAAATTGCCGCAACTTCGGAAAAAGCGTAGGCAACGTGGCTAGCGGCGGTATTACCGTCAATAGTCAATTTTTTCATTAAAAAACCTCCGATAATTATATTAAAATCAAATGCGTTTCCGCACTCATATAATTATAAGTTAAAATAAAAAAAAAGTCAACAGACAAGCCCGCATTTTGTTGTTAAAAATGAATTTTAATGTTATAATTTCAATATGGCTGAAATTGAGGAAAATATAATTAAGTTTGAAAAAGTTAAATTCTCTTACCCCGGCTCCGAAAACATCTATGCGTTGAACGGCGTCGATCTCACGGTCAGAAAGGGTGAGTTTCTTTCCGTAATCGGTCATAACGGCAGCGGAAAATCTACGCTTGCCCGTCTTATAAACGGACTTTTAGAAGCTGACGGCGGGAAAATCGAAGTTTTGGGCATGAACGTTGCCGAGGGTAAAAATTCTCTTGAAATAAGAAAACACGTCGGTATAGTGTTTCAGAATCCGGATAATCAGATGGTTGCTTCCATAGTTGAGGACGACGTTGCTTTCGGCCCCGAAAATATAGGTATCGAACGTGAGGAAATCGGCAGAAGGATCGAGTGGGCGTTAAAAGCGGTAGGTATGGAAAAATACCGCACTTCAACGCCTTCGCGTCTTTCCGGAGGACAGAAACAGCGTATCGCAATTGCGGGCGTTCTTGCCGTGAAACCTGAAATTTTAGTGCTTGACGAATCAACCGCTATGCTCGACCCTAAGGGCAGACGTGAAGTTATCGAAGTGGTAAAACGTCTCAATCAAGAAGAGGGTATGACGGTAATTTTAATTACCCATTTTATGGAAGAAGCCCTTCTCGCCGACAGAACGGTTGTTATGAACAGGGGTGAAATCGTTTTATCGGGTACGCCCGAAGAAATTTTCGAAAACGGCGATAAATTAGAAGCTTACAATTTATGCCTGCCCCGTATTACCGGGATTATCAACACATTAAACGAAAACGGTATGAACGTGAAAAATGTTTTGAGGGCGGAAGAGCTTGCCGTGTCCATTGCCGAAAATTTTAAAAGTAAGGGTATCGACAGAGCGGCTTCTCCGAAGGCAGAAGATTTTGCGATAAAATCTGATCACGAGTTCGATATAGATATAAAAAATCTGTCCTTTACCTATTCGAGAAAATCTGCGTTTGCAACCAAAGCTTTGAAAGATATTGACCTGCATATAGACGAAGGCGAGTTCTTCGGTATCATAGGTCATACGGGCAGCGGAAAATCAACGCTTATCCAGCATCTCAACGCGTTAATCAAATTACCTCAGGCGGAAAAAAGGTACCGTAAAAAGCGCGTAAAAAAGGGACAGCCTCAACCCGTTTCTCCGTCGATAACAATCGGCAGCTACGACCTTACGCAGAAAAAATGTGATTTCAAGTCGCTTCGCGCAGACGTCGGAATGGTTTTTCAGTATCCAGAATATCAGCTTTTCGCCGAAAGCGTGTTTTCGGACGTCGAATTCGGACTTAAAAATTTCAAAAAAGATTTATCAAAAGAACAAATAGAAGAAGCGGTCAGAAGCAGTATCGAAATGGTAGGGCTTGACTATAACGAAGTCAAGGATAAATCGCCGTTCGATTTATCCGGCGGACAGAAGCGGAGAGTCGCCATTGCTGGCGTAATTGTTACACGTCCCAAAATTTTAATTTTAGACGAACCTGCCGCAGGGCTCGATCCTCTCGGTAAAAAAGAGATATGCGCGCTTTTGCATAAGCTTCACGAGGAATGGTGCAGAACGGTCATAATTGTTTCTCACGATATGGACGAAATTGCGGAAAACTGCACGCGTGCCGTGGTTGTTTCAGACGGCAGAGCTGTTGCGTGCGATACTCCGTCAAACCTCTTTTCGGACGGCGCGTCTATGCGTGCGTTGGGGCTTGACGTTCCGTTGACTTCCGTGATTTGCGAAGAACTTTCAAGGTTCGATATAAACATAAACTGCAACTGCACAGTAAAAGATTTTACGGACAAAGTTTTAGAAGTTTACGGAGGTAAGAATGCTTAACGACGTAACTTTCGGGCAGTATTATCCTGTAAAATCTTTTGTCCATAAATCTGATCCGAGAATAAAACTTCTTGCCCTGATAGCGTACATTGTCGCGCTGTTCCTTGCAAAAAACTTTTATTCGCTTGCTATATGTTTTGTAGTAGTATCCATTGCTATAATCTTTTCAAGAGTTCCGCTCGGCAGTGTGCTGCGTTCGATAAAAGCTATTATCGTACTTTTGATATTCACCGCAATTTTAAATCTGTTTTTTCACGGCGGCGAGCATTTGCTTGCAAGCTGGGGAATAATAAAGATTTACCGCGAAGCCATAATTTTTACGGTATTTTTCGTGTTCAGGCTTTTCTTTTTGGTAATGGGTTCGGCTTTGCTTACGCTGACTACGACGCCCGTCGAACTTACCGACGGTATAGAAAGTCTGTTGACGCCTCTCAAATGGATACGTTTCCCCGTTCACGAACTCGCGTTGATAATGTCGATAGCTTTAAGGTTTATTCCTACGCTGATAGACGAAACCAACAGGATTATTTCCGCGCAGAAAGCGAGGGGAGCAGATTTCGAAAGCGGAAATATTTTTAAACGCATTAAGGCGATAGTGCCTGTTTTGATACCCCTTCTGATTAGCGCGTTCAGACGCGCGGAAGAGCTCGGCGACGCGATGGACGCGCGCTGTTATTCGGGTTCGAAGAACAGAACCAAATATAAAAAACTCAAACTCAGCTGGCGCGATTTGATAATAACCTTGCTGTTCGCTTCTCTTATTACGGGAGTGGTATTACTGAATATCTATGCAGACCGTATTTTCCCCGAAATTTACGAGTTTATAAGGTTGAGCTGATGAGATACGCTTTGCTTATTTCTTACGACGGAACAAATTACGGCGGTTGGCAGATACAGAAAAATGCAGTTACCGTTCAGCAGAAGCTTACGGAGGCTTTGTATGATTTGCTCGGCTGTAAGTGCAACCTTATAGCGAGCGGAAGGACGGACAGCGGAGTTCACGCAAAAGCGCAGGTTTGCCATTTCGATGCTGAAACTTCTGTTCCTGCCGAAAAAATCGCAGATGCACTTAACGTCAGATTGCCTCAGGATATCAGCGTTTTGCAGTCTGTCAAGGCGCCCGAAGGGTTTGACGCACAGTCGAGCGCGAAACAGAAAACTTACTGTTACAGAATATATTTATCAGAACGCAGACACCCTTTAAAGGACAGAAATTCCGTTCAGATAAAGTATAATATCGATTTGAAAAAGCTTGAACGCTCGGCGAAATTTTTCGAAGGCGAACACGATTTCAAAGCCTACTGTGCGTCGGGTTCGCAGGTGCTTACCACCGTTCGCAAAGTCTATAAAACTGAAGTGAAAATAAATAAATCGGACGTTGAAATTTACGTTACGGGCAACGGCTTTTTGTATAATATGGTAAGAACGCTTGCCGGTACAATGATTTATTTTTCTGCTGGCAGGCTGAAGGGTGAAGATATAAAAAATTCTTTGCTGAACGGTGACAGAAATTCGGTCGGCAAAACGATGCCGGCAAAAGGGCTTACTTTGGAGAGCGTTGATTACGGAATAGATCTTTTTAACAGTAATTTCACATAACTGTTTTAATATTCTCATTTAAAGATAATATAATATAAGGGAATTTAAGGAAAATAAAATAATATGGATTTTTTTGAATACGCTTCAATGGCTGATATATTTGCGCCTACCAAACTGTGGGTACAGCTTTTAATAGGCGGTCTGTGTTTCGCGATAGTTTTTATTTTCGAAGCAATAGGTCTTTATACGATTGCTGTTCGTAACGGTTATAAGAACAAATGGATGGCGTTTATTCCGTTTTTCAATACTTACTATATAGGCGTCTGCGCGCAGAAAAACAAGTTTTACAACGTCAACACAAAAACGATAGGACTTATTGCCGCCATAACAGAAGCAGTTTTGGTCTTTTTGTATATTTTTGCTTTGATTTCGGGAAGCCTTGTCGATAAATATCTTGAAAAAGTGACGGAAACTCACTGGCTTTTCGGAGAATACGAAACCTATACCCTGAATATCGGTGCGGTACCCGATAATTTGCAGTGGGCGGCGTGGGTATACAGATATATGAGCACTTATATTCTGAGTATTCTCGATTTAGTGTTCAATATTATGCAGATAATTCTGCTCATATGTTTTTTCCAGACTTATGCAAGCCGCAGGTACGTTCTGTTTGCACTTACAAGCGTTCTCTTCCCGATAATGGGAATTCTGTTCTTTATCGTCCGCAATAACAAGGGTGTTAATTACAGGGATTTTATCCGTGCGGAACAGGCAAGACAATATCAGCAGTATCAACAGTATCAGCAGAATTTCAATCAGAACCCTTATAATCAGAATCCTTATAACCGCAACCCTTATAATAATCCCACACCCTCGAACGGCGGAAGCGGAAGCGATCCGTTTGACGAATTCGGCGGAAACGGACAAAGTGACGGAACGGGCGCAAATTCGGGAAGCGATCCTTTCGAAGATTTCGATAAATAATATTTAAAATAAAGGCAGTCTTTATCGGCTGCCTGATTTGTTGCAAACGGCTTTTTTAAATGCTATAATCGAAATATAAAAAATAAAAGGTGTTATATGGTCATTTCAGCCATTTCAACGGCTCACGGCACGGGCGGAGTTGCAATAGTCAGATTGAGCGGTGACGGCGCACTTGAAATCGCAGAAAAAATGTTTTTTCCGCTTTGCGCAACTGCAGTTAAAAATTTCAAACCCAATATGATGTACGTCGGCAATATCGACGGCGGAGGATTTTACGATTTGGGAATGTGCGTATATTTCAAAGCTCCCAAATCGTTTACGGGCGAAGACGTAGTAGAATTTCATTGTCACGGCGGTGTCGAGCTGACGAGAAGCATATTCAGACAAACTTTAAAATTCGGCGCAAGGTCGGCAGATAAGGGTGAATTTACCAAGCGCGCGTTTATCAACGGTAAACTTTCGCTTTCCTCGGCGGAGGGTATGATAGATATGATAAACGCCGAAAGCTCGGCGTCTCTTCGTGCAGGCAGTATGCTTTACGGCGAAAAGCTCACGCGCGAAATCAAATCGGTTCAGTCCGAACTTACAGACGTTTTAGCAAAAATTGCGGTGGATATAGATTATCCCGACGAAGCGGACGAAACTTCGGCTTTGAATATTGAGACAGATATAAAAAATATTTCGGATAAACTGAAAAAACTTTCTTCGCAGTATTCGAGCGGTAAGAAAATAAAAGACGGGGTAACGGTCGCAATTTTCGGCAAACCGAATACGGGCAAAAGCTCGCTTTTGAACGCTCTGTTGGGTTATGATAAAGCGATAGTGTCTTCCGAGGCAGGAACGACGCGCGACGCGGTCGAGGGCGAAATTATAATCGACGGCGTAAAATTCAATCTTATCGATACCGCAGGCATAAGAAGCAGGGCAGGCGAAGTCGAAGCGATTGGCATCGAACGCGCAAAAAAAATAATTGCTTCCGCCGATATAATTTTGTCCGTCAGCGACGGCGGAGGCGAAGCGGAAATTCCTCCTTACAGCGGAAAGCTTATTAGAGTATTCAATAAAACAGATATAACCGAACCCCGTGGAGACTACGATATCGCTGTTTCCGCGAAATCTCATTCTAATCTTGAAAAGCTTAAAACCGTCCTTTCCGAAAAATCTTTGGGAGGAACGGCGCTCGGTGAAGTATTAGTAATAGAGGAACGCCATTATTCCGCGCTTATACGGGCAGAAAATTCTTTGAATTCCGCAATGGAAAACGCGGATAACTGCACGCTCGACCTGCTGTCTATAGATTTGAAAGACGCGTGGGACTCGCTCGGCGAAATAACGGGCGAAACCGCCAACGAGGAGATAATAAGCACCGTTTTCGCAAAATTTTGCGTCGGCAAATGAATTAATAAAAAAATGCAGGCTGTTGCTGAACTATGCAACAGTCTCAATTTTTTATTAAAAATAAAAGTGTTGACAAATTATAAAAGTTATTCTATAATGATAATACAAAAAAATAATAGCGATATTATAACTTTTTTCAGGTAAGGACTATGAAAAACACAAGAAAAATATCCAGATTGAAAAATTTCAGGGGGGGGGGTACACACTTTTTAGTAAGCCGTAGCCGTAGGCTGTGGCTGTCTTTAATAGCGTTTTTGTTTAGCACAGTACTCGTATTCTGTGCTTTTTTCGTGCCTCTTAAAAATAATAAATCAGCAAAAGCATATAAAACAAGCGCAATGCCTACAAGTATTGGCTCAATAACTTTCTCCGATTATGCCGATAAAGAAACCGTCTTTGACGCAGCGGTTTTAAAAAAGCTTTACGGCAAAATTTTAGGTCAGACAACAGCAAGCTATCAGGATCTTGCAACGGCGATTTCGGGCGGTTATAAAAACTATGGGCAATTCGGCGATATAGTTCTGGAATTCGGCGGTCAAAAATGGGCGGTAACTTATGTTACTGAAGCAAATAGCGGAGATATTGCCGCTACGTTAATTCTTGCTGATAACACTGATGAACGCATGCAGTGGAATGTATATACTTCTGGAACAAATGTAGACTATCCTTCTAATATGTATTCGTCAAGTCAGATAAGAGTTAAAGCGTTGAATGCTGGCGGCGATAATGGTACACACGCCTATAACAGTAGTAGCGACGGTTCAGCAAAATTTTCAAATGACGGTACTAATCTTACAACGGTCAGCAGAAACGACAGGGTTAATAACCGTTGGTCGGCTTTTACTTTGAGTAGTGACGTTATTGGCAAGAAAAGTCTTACCGATTATATTTTGCAACCTAAGTTTCTTGATTACCAAAGTAGCGAAAATTATATGAATATATATAATGCATATGCATCTACGACGGCTTCCACTCATACTTTTTATTTAACCCCGAATGAAGCTTACGGAATATCTGAACCTAACAATAGCAATGCAGGAAGCAATCGTTGGTATATTAGCGGTGCTATTAACGATAATTACGGCGGCGATACTACTACGGGACAGGCAACAAATATAAAGCAAGGTTATACTGATTGGAAACACGATTATCTTTGGCTTCCGAGTATTGCTGAGATAGGCACTCCGTCTTTGATGTCGTATAGAGCAGTAAACAGTCTTTGGGGTATTCCGTCTGATAGAGGTTCTGCTACAAGTATCAGAGCAGGAACTAACGATTATTGGCTTCGCAATGGTACCGGTATGATAAGCACAGTTTTTTATATGGAAACTTATCCGACCAGTTTAAACGAATGCGGTAGTATTAATGCTATTGATGTAAACTATTCATACGGTGGTAATATCGGGTTAAAATACCGCCCTTGTCTGCATTTGAATTTAACCGCTTCGGAAAGCGCTTCCAAAGTAAAAGCGCCCACAGCAGACACTACAGAATTTGCGTACGACGGGGGAACAAAAACTTATACTCCCGAGGGGTTCGATTCTAACGTTATGAATATTTCGGGCAATACCGCCGTCGACGTAGGCAAAACTACGGTTTCGGTTTCCTTGAAATCGGGCTACGTTTGGAGCGACGGAGCAACCGAAGCCGACGGTGTAACGCCAAAAATATACACTTTCGATTTTGAAATAGGGAAAGGAACACCTATTGTAAATCCGAAATACGATCCCGTAAACAAGCGGTATCCTGCGTTAGGATTGCCGACGCTGACAAACACGGGAACGGCAGGAACTTTTACCTGGAAAGAGGGGCAGACGCCTACTGTCGGAACAAACAATTACGCGTACGTCTTTACCCCAACGGATACTGACAAATGGAAAACGTACGACGGCACTATAAGTATTACTTACGTTCAGCCTACCGTTAAATCTTTGTCGATAAGCGTTAAGTCTGGCTCTAAAATTTACGACGTTTTCACGGCGGAAGAGATTAACGATTATCTGACGGTTGTTGCGACTTATGACGACAACACGACGCATACTCTGATTTCATCCGAGTTTACGGTTACCATAACCACAAACAACGGAAAACTTACCGCGGACGGAACCAACGAAATTTACGTCGAAGAGACAATAAGCAGTTCGAACAACGTCGGCGACAGCTTTTCGATTCCTTCGGTAGAAGCGTCTAAGATAGACAGCTTCGTGCTTGTTAAACTTTCTGCGACTTCTTTCACTTATCCCGTTACCGCGGACGATATCAAAGACGCGCTGTCTCAGGTCAAAGTAAAATGGAACTATAATCCGAGCACCGCTGTTGACCTTACTGATTATGATATGCTTGAAGTCGTCGGAACGCTCGACGCAGGCAATCAGTCTTTGAAGTTGAAATGCGGTGACGTTGAAAGCAGTGCGTTCAGCGTAACAATCGCAAAGGGCGACTTCGATATAAAAGCCACTCTTGACGGCGACACCGTCGCTTATGACGGCAACTCTCACGGACTTGAAGTCGTCTGGCAGGAGGAGATAGACGGCGTTACGGCGGAATATCTTTACGTCGGCGACGGTTACTCTGACAGCGCCGCTCCCGTCAACGCAGGAGAATATACCGTTACGGTAAGCTTTACTCACGAAAACCCGAACTACAACGCCGTTACGGCGACCCTTACCGCAACGCTTACCATAGAGCAGGCAGATTATCCCGACGCGGACAAAATAACCTTTGCGGACGCAACTAAAACTTACGGCGGTCAACACAGCCTCGTTGTGGAAAACGTTCCATCAGGCGTTAAAGTCGTTTACGTTTACGACGGTATAGAACAAGAGACACCGTTCGTATTTTCCGACATCAGCGAAAGCGGATACGAAGTCGAAGCCAAATTCGTTTTCGTAGACGTAGCCGACGCTGTAAATTATAAAGCGATACCCTCAAAGACAGCAAAACTTATTATCACTAATAAAACGCTGTATTTAAAAGACGATCTGACTGTATCGGGCGACGGCGTGACTGTCGACGGAAATCAGCTTTCGGCGACTTTTAACGGCGAAGAATTTACTCTTTCTGCCGTCGGTAAAGTCAAAGATAAGGACGGCGCGGAAGTTACAAGCAGTTATACGGCAGAAATAAAGGTGACGAAAAACGGCGCCGAAGTCAGCGAAATTAAAGATGCGGGTTCCTACGAAATTACGGTTGTTTATACTATGCCTGCCGAGGGCGCATACGCCGACTACGAGCAGAGTTTCGAAATAAAATATACGCTCACCGTCGAAAAAGCCGATTTCGTGCTCGACTTTACGTTCGTTGACAAAACTGTCGAATATAACAGTAAAAATCAAACTATTGCAGTAACGGGGGAAGTGCCCGAGTGGCTTACCGTCGAATACTTTCTTGGAGGAGAAAAATTCGACGGGGAGAAAGAAATCGGCGAGTATGAAATTACTGCTAAATTTACGCACGAAAATTCGGCGTATGAGCCGATTGCGGATATGACGGCAAAGCTTATAATAGTAAAAGCAAAGATAAGCGCGCCTAAGTTTACGGGAACGTATTCGTACACCGGCACTGGAATAATAGTTAAAAGCAGTGATTTCGAAAGTTTCGATTCTGCGGTTTTAAAACTTGAAACCTCAAAAGGAACAGGGGCAGGCGAGTACAAAGCGCAATTCACTTTGCTCGATACCGAACATTACGAGTGGGCAGAGGAGGGCGCAGGCGAAACAGTCTGGAATATCGACAAAGCAAAAATCACCGCGACAAAAACTTCCGGAAGACTGCCCGAATATTCAAGCGAAACCTATAAGGGCGAATTCGGACAAATCGTAAATTATAAATATTACACCGACGAAACTTGCAGTGAAGAGGTTCACCCCGACGATCTGGAAGAGAACAAAGAATACTTTGTTAAAGCAGTGCTTACTGACGGAGATAATTTCGAAATCGACGAAAATGCCGTGACTTATTTTGAACTCGGCTTCAAACATTCCATAGGCGAAGCGGAGCAAAAAAGTAATTTCTTCAAAGATAACTGGATGTGGCTTGCAATAGGAGCAGGCGCATTGCTGTTGCTGTTAATACTTATTTTAGCTTTGACAAGACGCCGTGCTCACGCCGACGGTTACGACGATTACGACTACGCCGACGATGAGGACGAAGATGACGAAGAAGATTACGATGACGAATATGATGATTACGAAGATGACGATTATTGATTAAAATTAAAATGACGAATATCCGCCGTTTGTTTTACGGCGGATATTTTACTTGATTTTTAGGGCGGAAGATGTTAAAATTTAAGTAATGAAATTTACCGATCTGAAAAACAGTTTAAATGAAGAGGGCGCAAAAAGCATTTATCTTTTAGAGGGTGGCGACGCCTATTTCAGAAATAAAGCCGAAGCAATGATAAAAAAGCGTTTCGTGCAGATGCCGGAGCTCAATTTTACGGTTTTAAACGGAGAAACACTAAAAGGCGGTTCGCTCACCGAACTTATTTCGGCAGTCGAAAGCGTTCCGTTTATGTCAGAAAAACGGCTTGTCAAAGTCGTGGAATTTCATCCGAGCGATATCGATTACGAAAAATACCTTAAAAAAACGTTTGAAAATTTTCCGCCCGAAACCGTTTTACTGATAGTAAATACCGAAGGCAGAAAGGGCGTGGAATTGAAGCGCAAGGCTTGCGTCACGTTCGTGGATTGCAACCGTGCCGACGAAGAAACTGTCGCACGGTGGGCGTATGTAACTTTGAAGCGCGCAGACATCACGGCTTCCGCCGAAATATGTCTTATGATTGCAAAATACTGCCTTTGCAATATGTCGAGGGTTTCGGTTGAAGTTGAGAAAATAGTCGATTATAAAAAGAGCGGAACGCTTTCAAAAGAAGAAGTCGACGCTCTTGTTTACAAGGACGCGGAATATAAAATTTACGAAATGACCAACGCGGTTGCGCGCCGTGACTTCGATACGTTTGTCGCAATACAGACGGAGCTGTGCCGAAAGGCAGGGGACGAAAACAGTATTTTAGCTGGCTTGTTTTCATATTTCAAAACACTGTTGACAATAATTTTATCTGATGAAAGCGACAGACAGCTTTCCGAGCTTCTGAAAATGAAAGAATACGGAGTAAAACGTAGCCGAGAACAAGCGTTGAATATCGGCGAGGAGAAATTGAAGAGTCTGGTTGAAACGGTTTATTCGGTTCAATCGGATATCAAATTCGGAAAACTTTCACCCGAAAATGCGTTGCAGACGGTGAACAATGCAATATTTTTCAAATAATTAAAAATAAAGCGATACAAACGCTTTATTTTTTGCTTTTTAAATTATATAATATTTAATGTATATTATTGTCGGAGAATTGCGATGAGTCAGTGGGACGTGATTAGACAGCATATTATAGATAAATTCAGTGCAAGCGGTTTTTCTGCGAACTGGGTAACTTATTTATTTCAGTTCATTTCATTTGCTATCGTCTATTATCTTGTGTTTAAAGTATTGAGAAATAACAAAGCGGATAAATTTACGGGAATTATAGTATTTTTTGTCGTGCTTGCAGGAATTTCTCTTGTATTTTCGCAGGATCTTAGTTCAGGTTTCCTCTTCATAATCATAGCAATGATCGCGCTCGTAGTATTTACTATGTTCCATACGGAAATAAAGCGTTCGCTTTTGGATCTCGGCGTAAAGAAAAGTAAGTCCGAACCTGTAAACGTCACGGGTGTTGAACTCATTATGGACGAAATAGTCCGTGCCGTTCAGAATATGTCAAAAAACGACATCGGCGCTCTTATAGTTCTTTCAAACGACAATCTGCCCGACGGAATCATAGAAAGCGGAACGGTTATAAATGCTCAGATAACATCGCAGATGATAGAGGCTATATTCTATCCCAAAGCTCCGCTTCACGACGGTGCACTTGTGATTGAGGGCAATAAACTCTACGCCGCAGGCTGTTTCCTGCCTTTGGCACAGGATGAAAGACTACCCAAAGAAATGGGGAGCCGTCACCGCGCCGCGCTTGGTGTTACGATGGTGGCAAGCGTTACGGCGATTGTCGTTTCCGAAGAAACGGGTATAATTTCAATAGTCAAAAACGGTATAGTCAAAAAGAAATATGCCGACGCAACGGATATAAAAGAGGCTTTAAGCGATTATTACTGGTCGGATCTTACTGCCGAAGCGGTGATTTAAAGGAGGTTTTAAAATGAAAAAATTCGGAAAATTTTTAAAAGATTTTTTTACAACTAATATTCCTATCAAATTGCTTGCCGTGGCATTAGCAGTGCTTTCCGTACTTTTTGTCAACATCTGATAAAAATAGCCCGAATCGCATTTCAAGGCGGTGAGGGCGATTTTATTGATTAAGCGACCTTGTCAAAGGCGGAATTAAAATCATATCTTATAATAGGCGCAGTTTGCGCCGAGTTCAGATTTCAAGGTATAAAAATGGCGGTAAAAGTTTGCAAATTCGGCGGTACGTCAATGGCGGATGCCGACATAATCAAAAGCGTTAAAAATATAATCGAAAGTGACGGCGACCGTCGTTTTGTGGTCGTTTCCGCTCCCGGTAAAAGGTATTCGGGCGATAAAAAAATTACCGATATGCTTTTCGGCTGTCATAAAGAGCTGATAAACGGCGGTAACTGCACAAAAAGTTTTTCCGCCGTCCGCGCACGTTTTAAGGATATAGCGGACAGACTTGAAATAAAATCAGATTTTAATGCCGTTCTCGATGAAACGCTTTGCAGAATCGAGAAAGAAAAAAGCGAACAGTTTACGGTTTCGCGCGGTGAATATCTTTGCGCACGGCTTGTTGCCGAATATTTGGAATTCGAATTTATTGATACGGAAAAAGTTGTATTTTTCAACGATGACGGGACTTTGAACGGCGAAAAAACTTACAAAGCCGTAGCTTCGGTTGCAAATGTTGTTAGAAGAGCGGTTTTTCCCGGTTTTTACGGCGTTGACGATAACGGCAAAGTCAGAACTTTTTCAAGGGGAGGTTCAGATATTTCCGGCGCTATCGTTGCGCGCGCTGTAAATGCGTCCGTTTACGAAAACTGGACCGACGTCCCCGGCTTTTTGGCGTGCGATCCGCATATAGTCGAAAGTCCGAAAATTATCGAGGCGCTGTCATACAAGGAGTTGCGCGAACTCAGTTATATGGGCGCAGGCGTCTTACATAGCGAATCGATTTTTCCCGTAAGAAAAGCAAATATTCCTATTCAGATAAAGAATACTTTCCGTCCCCAGGATAAAGGAACAACTATAGTTCCTACTTCTCGGTATCTTCCCGACGGCAGTACGGTTACGGGAATAGCAGGTAAAAAAAACTTCACGGTAATTTTTATCGAAAAATCTTTAATGAATGCGGAAATAGGTTTCGTAAGGAAGATACTTTCGGTGATTGAAAGCGAAAATATTTCCGTCGAACATATTCCCACCGGCATAGACACGGTTTCTCTCATTATCGAAAACGAACATCTTACGGAATTAAAATTGAACCGTATACTCGAAGGTATAAAATGCGAAGTCGAGCCTGACTTTATCCGCGTTATTGAAAATATTGCACTTATAGCAACCGTCGGACACGGTATGTCGTCCTCGGTCGGTACAAGTGCAAGGTTGTTCAATGCCATTGCCAATGCGGACATAAATATAAAAATGATAGATCAGGGTTCAAGCGAACTTAACATAGTGGTCGGCGTCAAAAATGAAGATTACGAACGCTGTATAAGCGCAATTTATTACGAATTTTTCGGCAATTAAGGAGGTGTGAAATGCTTTTGCTTGCAAATGAAATGTCGCGCGGACAAGCAGTCACTCTCATTTTACTGTGCGTATTTTTGGTGATATTTATTGTCGTGGACGTGCTTCTGGTCTTTTCCCTGCGAAGGAAGAATAAGGCTCTTGCCAAAAAAGCAGAATTGTCGGATAACGAAACCGAAAACGCAGCACAGGCGGATTTATAAAGGGTATTATGAAAAATCGTATCGAAGTTGTCGGCGCCGCTATAGTCAAAGACGGTCGTATTCTTGCTCTTCGCAGAAGTGACGGAATCGATCAGGTAAAACATAAATTTGAGTTTGCCGGCGGAAAAGTTGAAAAGGGCGAAACACATTATCAGGCGCTTATGCGCGAATGTATGGAGGAGCTTTCGCTTGAAATCGAAGTCGGCGATTTTTTAAATAAAATCGAATACGAATATCCCGATTTATCGGTGTGTCTTTCGATTTATTTTGTTAAACCGCTGTCGGGATTTGAGCTGAAAGTTCACGAAGAGGCGCGTTGGATGGATTATACCGCGCTCGATGCAGCGGAATGGGCTCCTGCCGACAGGACTTTTTTGAATTCGCTCAAAAGCGGTTTTATCAAATTCAGAAAAGCGCAAAATGGCGACGTTTCCGTTATTAGAGAAATCGCAAATTCAGTTATTGCCGATCCACAAAAATCGGTCAATATTATCGAAAACGTATTTTTCGCGGAAAACGTTTATATTGTTAATTTCAACGGGGAAGATGCGGGATTTTTTGCGTATTCGCCTTCGTCCGATTACGACAGGGATTTAACAGATGGAACATACGTTACGCATATGTATCTGAAACAGTTTGCAAGAAATAAGAAGATAATGACTAAATTTTTGTCAAACCTGCCGCGCCCTGTTTATATAGAAATTTTGCGCGAAAATATTACAGGCGTCAATATTCTGAAACATGTCGGCTTCAGAATATTAAAAACCGTAAAAGGCAGTTCGGCAGACGGCATTAACGACAACGGTTTTTTAATGGTTTTGAATTGATTTTAAGGAGTACCAATGAGTAGAGCAGACGAGATTTTTATTGCTAATATGCGCGATATTCTGGAAAACGGAGTTACGGACGCAGATTTGAAAGTCCGTCCCAAATGGAGCGACGGAACTTCTGCGCACACAGTGAAGAAATTCGGAATAGTGAACAGATATAATTTGCAGGAAGAATTTCCCATTTTGACCATACGCAAAACGTTCTTCAAATCCTGCGTCAAAGAACTATTATGGATATGGCAGAAAAAAAGCAACAATATCAATGATTTAGGTCTTAAAATCTGGGATCAGTGGGCGGATGAGAACGGTTCGATAGGCAAGGCTTACGGATATCAGCTCGGAATAAAGCACAAATATGCCGAAGGCGAGTTTGATCAGGTCGACAGAGTAATTTATGATTTGAAAAATAATCCTGCCAGCCGTCGGATAATGACGAATATTTTCAATTTCGAAGATTTGCACGAGATGAATTTATATCCCTGTGCGTATTCTATGACGTTCAACGTTTCAAACGGAACTTTGAACGGAATATTGAACCAACGTTCAAACGATATGCTTACGGCGAACAACTGGAACGTTGCGCAGTATTCCGTGCTTTTGATTATGCTTGCGCAGGTTTCGGGACTTAAAGCGGGGGAACTTGTGCACGTTATTGCCGACGCGCATATTTATGATAGACATATTCCGATTGTCAAGGAAATAATTGAAATGAAGCGTTACGCCGCGCCTGTACTTAAAGTTGATAAGTCGGTCAAGAATTTTTATGACTTTACCGTAGACAGCTTTGAGCTTGTTGACTATAAATGCAACGATAAAAAATATGATATACCTGTGGCGGAGTAAACTATGAAAGCGATTTTGCACGTTGACAAAGAGTGGGGAATAGGCAAAAGCAATGCGCTCATGTTCAGAATTCCCGAGGATATGAAGTTTTTCAAGCAAACCACGGTTGGCAACGTAGTGGTTTTAGGAGCGAATACGTTAAAATCTTTTCCGAACGGAAAACCGCTCAAAGACAGAGTCAATATAGTTTTTTATCCGCAGGGCGAAAAAAGAGACGACTGTACCGTAGTCGGTTCGCTTGAAGAACTGTTTTGCGAAATAAAAAAATATGACACGGATAATGTGTTTGTTATAGGCGGTGCAATGACTTATAAAACGCTGTTGCCTTACTGCGACGAGGTGCTTGTTACCAAGGTTGACGCCGTAGGCGGTGCGGATACGTTTTTTGAAAATCTCGATAATAATTCGGATTTTAAACTTATATACGAAAGCCCTTATGTAGAAACAAACGGCTATAAAATAAAATTTACGACTTATAAAAATACAGCCGTAAAAGCGTATTGAAAATGAATAAAAAAGAAAAATATATAATTTTGATAATCAATACCCTGCTGTGCATCGGTGCAATTGTATTTACTGCAACAATGATGTACGGTTGGGGTGTTTTTGTTAAAATAGTGTGCTACATTATTCCTTCCGTGTGTTTGATTACGGCGGTCGTCACTCTTTTATTAAAGAAATATATCCTATACAAGACGTGTTTTGTAGTATCCGTCTGCGCGTTTATTATTGTCTGCGCAATTTCAATAATCAGTAAAACCGCTCAGCTTGATAAATACCCTACGGATTCGCAAAAGATAGAAAGACTTACCGAAATTATCAGAAATACCGGCAAATGTGGAATGATAGTTTTCGTTTTGATTCAGATTTTGCAGGTAGTAATTCTTCCGTTGCCTGCCGTCGTTTGCTACGTTCCGGGAAGCCGGATATGGGGAGCGGGAATAGCAACGCTTCTTGCATCGGCAGGAGTATTGATAGGCTCGTTAACTGCTTATTTTATAGGCAGATTTTTCGGGAAAAGGGCTGTTGAATGGATCGCAGGAAAGGAAACTACCGAAAAATATATTAATTATATCGGCAATAAGGGCAAAATTATTTTTGTTTTAATGCAGATTCTTCCGTTTTTTCCCGACGACATTCTCTGTATGATAGCAGGACTTACCGCAATGAATTTCCCGTTCTTTTTAGCTGTAATGGTTATTATAAGACCTATGATTATTGCGGCGTACTGTTACTTGGGCAACGGCAGTGTAATACCTTTCAGCGGTTGGGGAATACCCGTTTGGATAGCGATATTTACAGTATGTATCGTGCTTGCGCTTTTGTCTTTAAAATATCAGGACAGAGTGGAAAAATGGCTCGTTGCAAAATTCAGGAAGAAAAATACTGATGACGACAACGACGAAGTGCAGGAAAACAGGGATAAAGAATAAACACAAAATTTGTAACCGTTTCATAAAATAGAGTGTACAAAAGTAAAACTCAGGAGAAAATTAATGTGGAATGGTTTATAAGTCTTGAAGGCTGGCAGCAGGCTTTAATTGCCACAACGTTTACTTGGGCGTTGACGGCGTTGGGCGCGTTGCCTGTTTTTTTCTGCAAAAGCGTGAGTAAAAACGCATTCTCTTTTATGATGAGCAGTGCGGCAGGCATAATGCTTGCTTCAACTTTCTTTTCGCTTCTTATGCCGGCAATGGAAACGGCAAACGATTACGCTTTTCTGATTCTGACTTTCGGTTTCGTGTTCGGCGGTCTTACGATAATTCTTACCGATATAATAACTTCGAAACTGCATATATTTTCGGACAATACAAAAAAACGAAGCTGTGCAGTAATGTGTATCGCTGTAACTGTACATAATATTCCCGAAGGGCTTGCCGTCGGAGTTGCGTTTGGTGCGCTTGCTCTCGGTAACGGGGTAGAGGCCGTTGCGGCGATAATGCTTGCCGTTGGAATAGGAATACAAAATTTTCCCGAGGGTATGTGCGTGGCTTTTCCTCTGCGCGCAAACGGAGTCGGAAGGTTCAAGTCGTTCTTTATAGGTCAGATTTCGGGTGCAGTGGAAATTATTGCAGGCGTGTTCGGTGCTCTCGCGGTATCTTTTTCAAACGGAATTCTGCCGTACGCACTGTCCTTTTCGGCAGGCGCAATGGTGGCGGTTGTTTGTTCCGAATTGATTCCCGAAAGTTTTTCGGAGGGCAAGGTCAAAGCGACTATCGGCGTAACGTTCGGTTTCGCGTTGATGATGATTTTGGATCTTGCTTTCGGTTAATTTAAATATTTAAACGGCAACGGTTATCACCGTTGCCGTTTTTCATTTGCCGTAGAATAAAAAGTATTATTTTTCTCAATATATTTTTATGGAGCATACTAAACGCGCAATTGTCGTAGGGGGAAGTTCGGGAATAGGATTTGAAGTTTGTTCGAAACTTATAAACAGAAACTGGAACGTAACAAATATTTCACGAACGCCTTGCAAATTGGAAAAAGTCATAAACGAAATTGCAGACGTTACGGCAGGCAGTACGTTTACTGATATTATAGACAGAGCGTGCAGAAAAAACGCAACTGTGGACGTGCTTATTTACAGCGCAGGTTTTTCGATGGCTTCACCGATTGAATTTGCAAAGGAGAAGGATTACAGATATCTTTTCGACGTAAACTTTTTCGGCGCGTTAAAAGCTATGCAGGCAGTTATTCCTTATATGAAAGTAAACGGCGGCAAAATAATTTTAGTCGGTTCTCTCGGCGGAGAACTGCCGATACTATTCGATTCGTTTTATTCCGCTTCGAAGGCGGCGCTTGAAATGCTTGCAAGGGAGGCCTATTTAGAGCTGAAGCCTTATAATATTTTTGTAACTGCGTTTTTACCCGGAGGAACGAAAACCGAATTTACTTTTAAAAGAAAAGTATATTCGGAAGATGAAAGCAGAGATTATACCAAAGACGTGAAACAGGCGGTTGAAGCGCTGGCTGAGATGGAGCAAAACGGTATGTCGCCTTGCAGGGTTGCCGACGATCTATTTGAAATAATTCTTTCTGATAAACCGCCGGTAGTCAAAGTAAGCGGATTAAAAAATTCCGCATATAGATTTTTATCGCACGTTGTGCCCGAAAAAATGACTTTATATTTTGATGACAGGATGTACAGAGAATGAGAAAGGAATTCGATTTGACTCGCCGTGACGAGCGTGAAAGCTACGTTAAAGAAACTAAGGACGGAGGGGTAAAAAATGACAGGAAAGACAACTGAAAATTTTAACAGTAATTATCTCAATTATATTAAATCACAGGATCCGCCCACACAGCACTTCAAAAACTGTCTTTCTGCATTCGGCGTAGGCGGATTGATTTGCTGTATCGGTCAGTTTATCAGATTTATGCTTGAATATATCGGACTGTCGGGTGACGAGCTTGCCGGTACCACGTCAGTTGTCCTGATTTTTTTGGGCTGTCTTTTAACGGGTTTAGGAGTGTACGACAGAATAGGAAGATATGCGGGAGCCGGCTCGATAGTGCCGATTACGGGATTCGCAAACAGCGTAACTTCGCCTGCAATCGAATTTAAAACGGAGGGTTGGATTTACGGTATGGCTGCAAAAATGTTCACGGTTGCAGGCGCTATTGTCGTATTCGGAGTATTTTCCGGCGTCATCGTAGGTCTGATATATTATTTTATATAATGAAAAAAGGAAATACGGTATTTTTTAAAAATAAACCTTGTATCGAATCTTTTTCAGCTGTATGCGGAAGTAAAGAAAAAGAGGGGATAATAGGTCAATATGCTGATATTGCGCTTGACGACGATATGTACGGTGAAAGTACTTATGAAAAAGCCGAGTGCAAAATGCTTACAACTGCGATTTTACAGTGCATAGAAAAGCGCGGAATGACCGAAAAAGACGTCGACGTTCTTATATCGGGCGACCTTTTGAATCAGATAATTTCCGCAAGCTTCGCGGCAAGGGATTACGATATACCTTTTTTGGGCGTTTATTCGGCTTGTTCTACTATGTCTGAAAGCATAATGCTCGGGGCTATGCTTGTCAATGCAGGTTACGTAAAACGCGCAGTTGCCGCAACGGGAAGTCACTTTGCGTCCGCGGAAAGGCAGTACAGATATCCTCTTGAACTCGGCTGTACGCGGCCTCCGCAGTCACAATGGACGGTTACGGGTGCAGGTAGCTGTATGATAGGCAAAAGCGGAAAAATAAAAATAGTGAGTGCTACTATGGGTAAAGTCTGTGACTTCGGTGTGACAGACGTCAACAATATGGGCGCGGCAATGGCTCCTGCGGCGGCAGATTCTATCATGCAGCATTTAAAAGATACGGGCACTCAGTCTGACGATTACGATATGATACTTACGGGTGATTTGGGCGCTTTGGGAAGCCGTATAGTTAAAGACTTATGCTGGGAAAAAGGATTTGATATTTCTAAGGTTCACGTTGACTGCGGAGAAATAATTTACAAGGTTGTGGAAAATGAGTTTCAGGGCGGCAGCGGAGCGGGATGTTCGGCTACCGTGTTAAATTCTTACGTACTGACAAAAATGCAGGCAGGGCTGTATAAGCGCATCTTATTTGCCGCTACGGGCGCTTTACTTTCAACCGTTTCCTCGGGGCAGGGCGAAAGTATTCCCTGTATAAGTCACGTGGTTGAAATGGAGTTATAATATGGGACAGGAAATCTTAATCATTGCTTTGGCATATTTAAAAGCTTTTGCCGTAGGCGGAGGAATATGTCTTATAGCACAGCTTATTATCAATTTTACCGATTTGACGGCAGGTAAAATTCTGGTCTATTTTATGCTTGCAGGCGTAGTATTGACGGCAATAGGTTTATATCAACCGCTCGTTGACTTCGCCGGCGCAGGCGCTACCGTGCCGATTTCGGGCTTTGGATATTTGCTTGCAAACGGTGCAATGCGCGGTGCGGAGAAAGGACTTTTCTACGCGGTAACGGGTGCGCTCTCGGCGGCAAGCGCAGGAGTTACGGCCGCCGTGGTGTTTGCTTTTATAATGTCTTTAATTTTTAAATCAAGAACGAAGCGCAGCTGACATACAATATTGTATGGCAAAGAAAAACCGCAAGTTTAAGCGCTTTAAAATTATTTTCGTGCTGATATGTCTATTGACAATCGGCACTTTGGTGTATTTTCAGCGAAACGTTACAAAGGTTCTGATCTCGATAAGCGAAGCGACTATTCGCTCGATAACCACAGTTGCCGTGAACGACGCGATTTACTATACGTTAAACGACGCAATGCGCTATGATGATTTGATCAGTATCGTGAGGGACGGTGACGGAAACGTAACGTCTATTACGACAGACAGTCTTAAAATCAACCGAATTGCAAGGGACACTGCTTATCTTTCTCAGGAAAACCTTACGAAGATGAGCGCAGAGGGGATTATGGTTCCTATAGGCGCGCTAACGGGAATAGAAGCTCTGGCAGGTTTCGGACAGAAAATAAACATAAAGATAATTCCTATAAGCAACGTTGAATGCCGATTTGTATCCAAATTCAGACAGGCGGGAATCAATCAGACGCTTCATTCACTGTACCTTGAAATTGTTTCCGACATCTCGATTATACTTCCGTCCAAAAGTACAAATCTCGCTTCTACCATCGAAGTACTGATATGTGAAAGCGTGATAACGGGTAAAATTCCCGACGTGTATCTGCAAGCTTCAATGTCTGGAGAGAACGGAGTTTTAGTGCCTAAAAAGTAGTTGACAACATTTTTATTTTGGGATATAATTAAGAAAATTTTCGAGGTGAGGAATGTACATTAAGTAATTCATTAATTTAATAGCAGGTAACTGCCGTAAATGGATTACTTTTTTTCATGCCTGAAAAAACTATATATTTTACACACAAATTCCGTTTGCGTTTATTTCGCAAACGGATAATTTTTTTATGGGAGGTTTTAAATGCTTCAACTTAAAAATATAGATATCAAACTTAAAAAGAACGGTAATTTTCTTTTTGAAAATCTGAATTACACTTTGCAAAGAGGTGTTAAATGCGCGGTTATCGGCGAAGAAGGCGACGGAAAATCGACGTTGCTCAAATTTATCTATGATCCGCAGTCTGTATCGGAATACTGCGAAGTTTCGGGTCAGGCGATAAAAGACGGAGCGTCGGCTTATCTTCCGCAATTTCTTGACGGCAAAGAATTGAATAAAACCGTTATGGAATATCTTGACGGGGTTGCGGTGTATGAAAATATGCGCCTTTTAAAAAATATGAAATTGTCGCAGGATATTGTATTTTCGGAGCAGAAACTCAACACGCTTTCGGGCGGAGAAAGAATTAAATTGAGACTTTTCAAACTTCTTTGCAGAAATCCCGATATTCTGCTTTTAGACGAGCCGTCAAACGATATCGATTACAGCTCTTTGATCTGGCTTAAAGATTTTTTGAAAAACTGTAAACTTTCTGTTTTGTTCGTTTCGCACGACAGATTGCTTTTGGAGGACGTTGCGGAAAACATTATTCACGTCGAACAGCTTATTAAAAAGACAAGAAGTAAGGTGACAGTGTTTCAGGGCGGATACAGTGATTATTTGTCTTACAGTGAGTCAAATTTGAACAGACAGACGCAGATTGCGCTTAAACAGCGTGAAGAGTACGATAAGCGTTATAAACGTTGGCAACAGATTTACGAAAGAGTAAACCACGAACAAAAAAGTATTTCAAGAAACGATCCGCACGGCGGAAGACTTTTGAAAAAGAAAATGAAATCAGTTATCTCTCAGAAAGAGCGTTTTGAAAAAGATAAGGAAAATTTTATCGAAATACCCGACAGGGAAAACGCTATCATTACCTTTTTTCCGTATGATATAACTGTTCCCAACGGAAAGATAGTTTTAGATTTTAAAGAGGATAAGCTTAATGCCGGTGAAAAAATACTTGCGGAAAATATAGTATTGAAAGTAGTCGGAAATGCTAAGATAGCGATTATAGGCGAAAACGGCACAGGGAAAACAACTTTATTAAAAAGAATATGGCAAGTCTTGAAAAAAAGAAATGACATCAAGTGCTCTTATATGCCGCAGGAATATTCAGAAGCAATCGATTTTAATGCAACTCCGCTTGAATATCTTTCGCCTTTCGGTGAAAACATCTCACTCATAAGACAGTATCTCGGCAATCTGAATTTTAAAGCGGACGAGATGATTTCAAAAACGGGGAATCTCAGCGGAGGCCAGCAGGCAAAAATAATATACCTTAAAATGGTGCTTGACAAAAGCAACGTTCTTTTACTTGATGAACCGACGCGAAACTTTTCTCCCACATCTGCGCCCGTTGTATGTAATGCGCTCAAAAATTTCGGAGGAGCGATCATCAGTGTCTCACACGATTTGAAGTATGTAGAGGAAGTGTGCGATAAGGTCTATATTTTAAAAGATAAACGTCTAACGGAATTATAAAAAATTTCTGCCTGCAAAAAAGCAGGCAGAAATACTGTTTAAAACTCGTATTTAATTTTTTTCTGTTTTACGAAGTAAATTACAGTCGTTATAAAATACGTTGCGTATACTGAAACTAAGGTAATTACGAGCATAAATGAGGTATAATCATTATAAACCCATTCATAGAAACCGTATTTTCCTTTTTTATATTTGAAGCTTTCCTGAATTTCCTGCTCTCCCCAAAATTTTTCGTTTATAGTAAGTTTTACGTTATTATATGAATAATAGTCATCGCCTGAATTTAAAACAAAGTTAAAGAATCTTGAATAACGCACGTTCACAAATTCATTGCCGTTCAGTTTCATTATCAGCACTGTTTTAATATCTCTATATTCGTCATTGTATTTATAATACAAGTTCCAGGCGTTTTTCACCGCTTTTTTTCCGTATATTCCGATTTCGTTCAATTCGTAAAAAGTATCTTCTTGCGGATTTTCAGGAAATTGAAGAACGTAATCGCCTGCCGAATAGTTATAGTAATTAACAGCAGTGTCTCCTTGATTAATAGTAAGAGTTTGTGTGTTGTCGCGGAACGCATTAAAATCTTTACTTTCGAAGTAAGCGGTTTCCGTTACCTGTAAAAATATACAGCACACAGTACAGATAAGCAATAGAACCACAGCAGGTATTGTTCCTAATCCGTAAACCTTTAAAGCATATTTTCTATTTGTTTTTAAAACGCCGATTTGTTCTTCGGTACCTAAATTAATTATATTTACTTTGCGGTAAATCAAAGAAAAAATTAACAACGCGAGTCCTGTTACGGAATATATAATTAGCAGTATAAACGGAAGAAGATAGAGCCACAGAAATATCAGTTCCATTACAAGAATGAATATTACGAGTGCGAGAATAAGCGATATAATAAGAGTGAAGCTGATAATTTTTCTTTTTGACGATAAAAGAAGCTGTTTATTTTCCTGCGTCAGATCTTCTTTTAATATAATACCTTCTTTGATTCGCAGCCGGTATTCGAAATAGAATAAAAGCACTAAGCTTACGACAATGCTGACTCCGCCGAAAACTCCGAGCAGGATATCGAGCCATAAGGGCGACACGGTGAAGGGAAGAATGACGGAAGTCAGCAAAAGAATAAAAGAACCTATTATTGCAATTCCGGCAATAAGCGTTGATTGCGAAATAAATTTTCCGTAGTTATTTTTTCTCGCAGCAATCAGTGCATTTTTGCTTATTGTGTTGCCTGATTTCTCCGACCGCTCTCCGCGCAAAATTTCATCGACTGTTACGCCGTACAGATCTGCAAGCGCAGGCAGTAACAGCAGGTCGGGCATCGTTCTGTCCGTTTCCCAACTTGAAAGAGTTCTGTCAGATATATTAAGTTTTTCGGCTATTTCGCTTTGCGTATAACCGTGAGCTTTTCTGAGCATAGCCAGAAATTCTCCTGCCGTCTGTTTTGCCATTTCGACCTCCGTAAAATTAAATTATCTGTTTAAATTCTACAACTGATGGGGAAAGAGTGCAACGAAGAATGTGTTGATTTCACTCTACAAAGTGTAGAAAAGCCCACGTATAAGTGAGCTTTTCTTTTATCTGAGCGTTATATTAAGCTTGAATTTCAGATTATTCAATATTTTTTTAACAAATCCGTCGATTTTATCGTCGATAGGCTCGTCTTTCGGAGTAAATGTTACACTGTACGCCATACTTTTTTTATCTTTGCCGATTTGCTCGCCTGCATAGATATCGAACAGGTGCACGCCGGAAACATATTTGCACGCCGAATAGATTTCTTTTTCTATTTCGCCCGAACTTATCGAACAGTCGCATACAAGAGCAAGATCGCGCGTAAATTCTGTGAACTTCGGCAGAGGATTATATCTGAATGGTTTAGCGAGCGTTATCAGTTTACCGTAATCTATTTCGCCGATTGCGACAATTCTGTCTATCGCAAGGCTTTCCGAAACGGTCGGCGCAAGTATGCCGAAATATCCGATATCTTCGCCATGGCATATAATTTTTGCCGTTTTGCCGGGGTGGAGGAAAGGCTTTTCGGAAGGTTTGTATTCGAACTCGATATTAAGATGTTCTGCAAGACTTTCGATAATGCCTTTGAGGTGGAAGAAGGTACAGTTGCCCCACATACCCAAACTCAGCATTTTCATCTCGTTAGGAAAATTCTTGACGGGAATTTCGTTTGTAGCGTAAATTTTAGCAAGTTCGAAAAGTCTTCCGTTTAAATTTCCCCGTCTTAAATTTCTGACTATGACGTTCACCATAGACGGGGCAAGCGTGGTGCGCATAACCGACAGCTCTTCACTTATGGGATTTAAAATTTTAATTGCTTTTCTTTCCGCACAGTCGGATGGAAAATTGAGAATATCAAAATCTTTTTCGGAAATGAAAGAATAACTTGATATTTCGAATAAGCCCTTGCTTACAAGTAAATCTTTGATTTTGTTTTCTGTCTTTTGCTCTTTTGTAAATCCTCCGCTCGTAACCGATGCGGTGGGGATAAAGGTGGGAACGATATGCCCGTAACCGTACATTCTTATTATTTCTTCCGCAATGTCGGGATATCCGTCGATATCTTCGCGGTAACGGGGCACGGTAATAAGCATTTCATCACCGTTCGTTTCAACCTTGAAATTAAGATTTTTTAAAATCTTTTGCATCTCTTCCGTCGGAACGGTTATGCCGAGAAGTGCGTTTATTTTTTTAATGCTTACTGTCAGCTGTTTTTCTTTAAGATTCGAATAGGCAGTAGTGACGTCTATGTGAACGTCCGTAACTTTACCGCAGCCGAGCTTATCTATAAGGTGAAGTGCACGCTCTATCGCCATTTCTACGGTGTACTCGTTTACGCCCTTTTCAAACAGCGCCGAAGAGTCGGAGTGCTGTCCTAATGCGCGAGCCGTGCGCCTTACGTTATCGCGTGCGAATTTTGCCGATTCGAATAGTACTTCCGTCGTATCGTCCTTAATCTCGCTGTTAAGTCCGCCCATAATTCCTGCAAGCGCGCAAGGCTTTTCACTGTCGCAAATAACAAGATTTTCTTCATTGAGATTGAATTCGTTTTTATCGAGCGTGACGATTTTTTCGTCTTTTTTTGCACGTCTTATGTGCACTGTACCGCCTGCAAGCGTTCTGAGATCGAATGCATGCATAGGCTGTCCCAATTCAAGCAATACAAAGTTAGTGATGTCCACGACGTTGTTTATGGAGCGCAGTCCGCATAGTGCAAGTTTCTTTTTAAGCCAGGCAGGAGAGGGGGCTGTTTTTACGTCTTTGACGTAATGTCCTATATATCGGAAACAGAGTTCGGGCGCCGAATTTGTAATTTCTATTTCTTTATTGCCTTTCACTGCTTTATATGAGCAGTCAGGTTCTTTTATTTTTTTGCCGAGAACGGCCGCAACTTCTCTTGCGATTCCGTATATGCTTTGACAGTCGGGGCGGTTTGCGGTTATCGCAATATCGAAAATATAATCGTCAAGCCCTAATTCGTGTTTAACGTCGTCGCCGTTTTGTAAAGCGTTCGGCAGGATAAGCAGACCGTTGTAATCTGCGCCTTCGTACATATCTCCGTTTACGCCGAGTTCGACTCCCGAACAGAGCATACCTTCGGATTCTATTCCGCGCAGTTTGCCTTTTTTGATAGTTACCACGCCTTCTACTGTAACGTGGTCTTTTGCTGTGGCATAAACTGTTGCGCCTGCGAGCGCGCAGGGAGCTTTTATTCCGACTTTTACGTTATCGGCACCGCAACAGATCTGAAAAACGCCTTTACTTCCGCAGTCAACTTTGCAAACGGAGAGATGCGTGCCTTCAACTTTTTCACATTCAATAACTTCGCCGACAACGACGCCGGAGACATCTTTTCCTAATTCGTATAATTCTTCGACTTCGAAACCGCAGTAGAACAGCTTTGCCTGTAATTCCTCTGCGGAAACGTCGATATCAACGTAATCTTTAAGCCAACTTAAAGGTGCTTTCATAATTTTCTCCTTTTAACCTTTGAACTGCTTTAAAAAGCGTGTGTCGCCTTCAAATAATAGCTTCATATTGTTAATGCCGTATTTCAGCATTGCAATTCTCTCTATTCCCAAACCGAACGCAAAGCCGGTATATTCGTCGGGATCGATATTGCAGCCTTCCAAAACCCGTCTGTTTACCATACCTGCGCCTCCGACTTCTATCCAGCCGGTGCCTTTGCAAAGGCGACATCCTTTTCCTCCGCATTCAAAACAGCTTACGTCAACTTCGACGGAAGGCTCGGTAAAGGGGAAGTATGAGGGACGGAGTCTTGTTTTAACGTCCGAACCGAAAATCTTTTTGACGAACTCGTCAAGCATTCCCTGTAAATCGCAGAGAGTAAGCCCCTTGTCGACTACAAGCATTTCCATCTGCGAGAACATAGGAGAGTGGGTTGCGTCGTCGTCACTGCGGTAAACTTTTCCGGGCGACAGGATTTTAATGGGAGGCTTCTTCGTTTCCATTACTCTGATCTGCCCTGCGGAGGTCTGTGTGCGGAGCAGGAGATTTTCTGCAAGATAGAACGTATCCTGCATATCTCTTGCCGGGTGATCCTGCGGTGTGTTCAAAGCCGTGAAATTGTAATAATCGTTTTCGATTTCTGGGCCTTCGAATATTTCGAACCCCATTCCGAGGAAAATAGAAATAAGCTCGTTAGTTATAAGCGTATTCGGATGATACGCTCCGTCGGGCACGGGAATACCGGGCATAGTTACGTCTATTTTTTCTTCGGCATATTTCTTTTTGAGTTCGATAGATTTAAGCCCTGCTTCAAGTTTATCGAATTTTTCTTCAGTCCACTGTCTGAGCGCATTCAGAAGTTTACCCATACTCGGTCGTTCTTCGGGCGGAACGTCGCGCATATTCTTCATAAGCGAAGAAATTTCGCCTGTTTTGCCTAAAAATTTCATTTTGATTTCAAGCAAAGTCTGACTTGATTCTATATCCTTGACAGTTTCCTCAATCTGTTTTTCGATTTGCTTGATTTTTTCTTTTACGTCCATAAAAACCTCATATAAAAAATATACCCGCCCCGTAAACACAGGGCGAGTTAAATCGCTGTACCACCTGATTTTGCAGTAAATACTGCCTCGTTTAACCTTTCACGCAGGTATACGGAACAAATTACAGGGCATAAAACCTTTCATAAGTCCGGCTCGCAAGTGAATACCGTTTTTGCCTGATAAAGAATTTTTCAGCCTATGAATTCTTCTCTCTGAAAGAGGCGTATAAAACGTCTGTCTTGGTCGTTGCCTTTACAATATTGATATAATTATATAAAATACATTTTTCAATGTCAACTCATTTAATTATCTTTAAGTCAATAAATGCAGTTGCCGTAGCTGTCGCAGGCGACTACAACGGGGAAGTTCTTAACTTCAAGTTTATAAACCGCCTCCGTAAGCAAATCTTCAAAAGCAATACATTCGCTTTTATTTATTCGGCTTGCATAAAGCGCACCGGCTCCGCCGATAGCCGAAAAATATATTGCACCGTTTCTTTTTATCGCGGTTACGACTTCTTTTGAAATTTCGCCTTTTCCTATAATTGCTCTTAAACCCATATCCAAAAGACGCGGAGCGAATGACTCCATTCTCGAAGAGGTGGTGGGACCGCAACTGCCCGATGCCATACCGTTTTTTGCCGGGCACGGACCGGCGTAGTAAATTACGCTGTCCTTTATTTCAAAAGGAAGCTGTTTATTTCCGTCGAGATATTCGTTAATTCTTTTGTGCGCGCAGTCTCTTGCAGTGAGTACGGCGCCCGAGAGAAAAACGCTGTCGCCGGCTTTCAAATTCTTTATGTCGTTTAAAGACAGGGGTAGAGTAAGTATCATATTTCCGCCTTTTCACATCTTACGCAATGACACTGAACGTTGACTGCGACAGGTAAGCCTGCAATATGCGTAGGAGCATATTCACAGCTTACGCCCAAAGCAGTCGTTTCGCCGTGGAAGCCCTGACATCCTATTTTTAACTCGTTTATCTTTTTAAGAGCCTGCCGTTCGATTTCGGCTATTTCGCTCCGTTCGTTTCGGCTGCCTATTTCACGGGTCAAGGCCTTTTTTGCAAGGTATGCGCAGTACTCGAACGTACCGCCTATGCCGACGCCCAAGTAAACGGGAGGACAGGGACGCGAGCCTGCAATTTTTACGGTTTCGACAATAGCGTCTATTATTCCGCAGGTGCCTTGCGAAGGTTTAAGCATATATATTTTCGACATATTTTCACTGCCGAAACCTTTCGGCATAAATGTTATTCCGATTTTTTCTCCTGCAACTATTTCGCTGTGAATGACGGCAGGAGTATTGTCGCCCGTATTTACACGCGTAAGAGGATCGCAAACCGAGTTTCTGAAAAACCCGTCTCTGTATGCTCTTTTAACGCCGTCGTTGACCGCATCGGCAAGATTTTTGCCTTCAAGGAAAACGTTTTGTCCTATTTCTAAGAATACGGTTGCAACGCCCGTATCCTGACAAACGGGAATATTCATTTTTTTTGCAATCTCATTATTTTGTATAAGGGTTTCGAGTGCAAATTCACATTGTTTTCCCGTTTCGTTTTTCAATGCGTTTTCAAGCGCATTTTTGCAGTTCGGGGTTATCGATACGCACGCTTTCAAAGCCAGTTTATACACACATTCTTCAATCAGTTTACAATTCACTTTACGCATAATTTAATTTTATAACATTTGCTTTTAAAAGTAAAATATTTGTTTACATTATTTTCTTTTTAGTATATAATCTGTCTATGGACAAAAACGAAAAAGAAACCGAAAATAATGAAGGTGTAGAGTTTTTCGAACAGGAAAACAGGTCTGAAATGCAAACAGTAAATTCAGGGCTTAATTCCAAAACGGGCGGTATTTCGTATACTGTGCTCGTTATAATTTACTGCATTTTCACGCTTGTGGCTTCGGCTGTCACTGCGTTGATAGCTAACAGTATTATGAGTAAATACGGCTATACCGATTTGTCGGAAGCTCTCGGTCATATTCAGAAAACGGACGCTTTTATTTACGTCAATTATCTTTTGGCGCCGATAATGATTGCGCTTTGCGTCACTTTTACAATCAAGCGCAACAAAATAAGCTTTGCACAGATTTTCCGTGTTAAATGTAAACCGAAATATTATCTTATTGCCGCTTTATTGATTTTCGGGTTACAGTTTTCTTTAAGTCATTTAAACGGGCTTTCTGTGGAATTTTTTAAATTATTCGGTTATAAACCCCGTCCTTCAGAAAGCTATTTTCCCGATTTAGCCGGCGGTATGGTCATACCTGCGCTTATCGTCATAGCTGTCATACCTGCCTTATTTGAAGAAGTGATGTTCAGAGGTTTAATTTTAAATTGCACTGAAAACGGCGCAGGAAGTATTAGGGCAATTCTTATTACAGGTTTCTGTTTTTCGCTTTTCCACGCATCGCCCGAACAAACTGTTTATCAGTTTATCTCGGGCTGTATATTCGCCTTTATAGCAATAAGATCGCGTTCGTTATTGCCGTCGGTTTTAATGCATTTTATAAACAATGCTTTAATAGTAATATTCGGAGCCTGCAATCTTTTTGACGAAGCGGGAAATCTGATTTTATCCGATACGGCAAATATCATACTTATCGTATTTTCGGCTATTTCTTTTATAGGAGCGACAGTGTGGCTGATATTGGATAAAACGAAATTCAAACAATGCGAAAAAGGCGGTGTATTGGTTTTCTTTAAGTATGCTTCGGCTGGAATAGGTGCGTTGGGAATTATCTGGATTCTTTCGCTTTTCGGGGTGGCGTGATGCAGAAAATCAATATTGTCTGCGTGGGAAAAATAAAGGAAAAATTTTTTAAAGAGGCTCTTGAAGAGTATTTAAAAAGACTTTCGCGTTTTGCTAAAATCGAAATCAAAGAAGTGGCCGAGTGCAGAAATCTCGAAGAAGAGGCTAAGCTTATTTTGAATGCTGTTAAGGGCAAAGTCATTGCGCTGTGCGTTGAGGGCAAAAAACTTGCAAGCGAAACTTTAGCCGAACAGATTAAAATGTTTACGGATACGGGCACGGAAAGTACTTTTGTAATAGGCTCTTCGCACGGCTTGGCGGAAGAGGTCAAAGCAAAAGCCGATTTAAAGCTTTCTTTTTCGGATATGACTTTTCCGCATCAGTTGATGCGCGTAATTTTACTTGAACAGATATACAGATCGTTTATGATAAACGGCGGAGGCGAATATCACAAGTAGAGAATGAATAATCTATTGTGTGATATATGAAAAAATAAGCAAGTTTTACGAAGGTTATAACGGCAGAAAATGTGTAATAGGTTACTCGTTCAGAGGTAAAGAAATTTATGCTATGCACGTGGGAAGTCCTATGGGCAGGCAGTTTATTTCAACTTACGCCATACACGGCAGAGAATGGATTACTGCAAAGCTTGCGCTGAAACATATCAAGATAGGGGTAAAAAAGGGCGGAGGCTGGATTATTCCGCTTGTAAATCCCGACGGCGCGGCAATAAGTGAGGATATCCGACCTATGTGGAAGGCTAATGCCCGCGGTGTTGATCTGAATTGTAATTTCGATGCGGACTGGGGGAGCGGTAGGCTGAATACCAAACGCAGAGGAGCTGAAAACTGCATCGGCGATTTTCCGTTTTCAGAGAGTGAGACGAAAGCGCTTAAAGAGTTTACACAGAAAATACGTCCGTTTGCAACTCTTAGTTTTCACACCAAAGGCGAAGAAATCTACTGGCAGTATAACGGTCAGGGTGATGAGCGCGGAGCAAAAATTCTTGCCGAAGCAACGGGTTACAAGCCCGTGCTGATTTATGGTTCGGCAGGCGGATATAAAGACTGGTGTATTCAGAAGCTGAATATACCTGCTTATACGGTGGAGTGCGGAGCCGACGGGTTGGAGCATCCTATTACTGATATACAGGATCTTAAAAAGTGCTATAACGCGCTAAAAATATTTATGGATAATTATGCAGAATAAATTTATGAAAGCCGCCTTAAAGTGCGCGCAAAAGGCGTTTGACGAGGGCGAAGTGCCGATAGGTGCTGTTGTTGTTTGTGACGGAAAAATTATTTCACGCGGACACAACAGGCGCACGAAAAAACAAATCGCTACCGCGCACGCGGAAATCGAAGCTATTGAAAAGGCGTGCAGAAAACTGAAAAGCTGGCGAATACCCGAATGTGAACTATACGTCACTTTGGAGCCTTGTCCTATGTGTATGGGCGCAATGCTCAACGCGAGGGTAAAAAAAGTCTATTTCGGAGCTTACGAGGCAAAAGGACGTTCTATGACGGAGCAAATAGCCGAGTCGAACCTTTTAAACCACAGGATAGAGGTTGAGGGCGGAGTTATGCAGGAGGAGTGTTCTCGTACTTTATCAACATTTTTTTCGCAAATGCGTGAAAGATTAAAACAGTAATTGTTTTTAATTCGATTTATTTGACTTTATGGGGATATAATAATAGAATATTGGTAAGCATTGAAAGGCGTTCGGTCTTTATTTACGTCAAGAAAACAGCGGAGGAAAGCTTAATGATCAATCACGGAAGTGAAATCAAACTTTTTTCAGGATCTTCAAACAGACCGCTTGCGGAAGCAATAGCTTCAAAGCTGAACACATCGTTGGGTGAAATAGAGATAACGCATTTTTGTGACGGCGAAATTTATGTAAGATACAACGAATCGATAAGAGGCAAAGACGTATTCCTTATTCAGTCGACAAGCAGTCCCGTCAACAATAATCTTATGGAACTGCTTATTATGATAGATGCGGCACGCCGTGCAAGTGCCGGCAGAATTACTGCGGTTATGCCGTATTTCGGTTACGCGCGTCAGGACAGAAAAGCTCGTTCGCGCGAGCCGATTACAGCGAAACTCGTTGCCAATCTTATTACTTCGGCAGGAGCTGACAGAGTGCTTACTATGGATCTGCACTGTTTGCAGATACAGGGCTTTTTCGATATTCCTCTTGATAATCTTGTCGGAGGACCTACGCTATATAATTATTTTAAGCCTAAGGTGGACGACGATTTCGTAGTAGTATCGCCTGATATCGGTTCAGTTGCAAGAGCAAGAAAAGTTGCTGCAAGAATGAACGCGAAGATGGCTATAGTGGACAAGCGCCGTCCTAAGGCAAACGTAATGGAAGTTATGAATATTATCGGCGACGTGAAAGGTAAAAACTGTCTTATGGTCGACGATATGATAGATACGGCAGGCACTATAGTGCAGGGTGCTGTTGCGCTGAAAGAAGCGGGAGCTAAGGAAATTTACGGCTGTTGTTCGCACGGCGTTCTGTCGGGTTCCGCAATCGAAAAAATTTCTTCTTCGCCGATAACGCAGCTTGCGATTCTTGATACTATAAATATCCCTGGTGAGAAAAAGCTTCCCATAATCAAAATGGTTTCTACGGCGCCGATATTCGCTTCGGCGATAGAAAACGTTTACCTTGACAGACCTATGTCTAAAATTTACGATTAATTATTTTATCGCCGCAGTAATGCGGCGAGTTTCGGCTAATATATGAAAATTATCGTTGGACTCGGGAATCCCGAAGAAAAATATTTCAAAACTTTTCATAATATCGGTTATATTGCCGTCGGCGACGTTGCGGCGAAGCTTGGCGTGAAGTTCAAAAAGAAGGAATGCGAGGCGTTTACAGCCGAGGCGAATATCGGCGGAGAAAAAATTATTATGGCGCGCCCGGTGACGTATATGAACAACAGCGGAAGAGCGGTGAAGCAACTGTTTGCAAGGTATAAGGCTTCCGCACAGGATCTTATAGTCATATACGATGATTACGATATATCGAAGGGCGGTTTGAGAATTCGTCCGTCAGGCAGTGCAGGCACGCATAACGGTATGCGGTCGGTCATAGATGAAATAGGCACTCAGTCGTTTACGCGGATAAGAATCGGCATTAGAGACAATGCTGTAAGTATTCCGCTTATCAATTACGTTCTTTCGGAAGTTAAAAAAGAAGACTACGATTTGTTTGTTTACGTCTGTGAAAGAGCGGCTGACGCGGCGATAGCGATTGCGGGCGGAGCACCCGTCGAAAAGGCAATGACAGATTATAATCTTAACGTAAAGGATTGATTTGAACAGGAGTTTTTTTACTTACAAAAGTTTAGGAGCGGATTATACCGTTCTTCAAAATGAACTCCGCCTCGGCACGCCGACGGCGGTTTTCGGCGTATCGGAAGCACACAAATATTTTTTGGCTTCACTTTCGGAATTCAAAACCCTTTATATAACTTCCGACTCCGTTTCCGCAGGAAAAGCTTATTCAGCGATAAGCGCAATATCAGGTAAAAAATGCGTATTGCTTCCGGCAAAGGATGAAGTTATATTGTATAAAGACGCTCTTTCAAAGGATGCGCTTTTCAAAAGACTTACTGCCGTTCATCAGATTTTAAGCGGAGCAGACGTAATTGTTTCCAGTATCGAAGCGGTAATTCAGCTTTTCCCGAAGTCGCTTGAAAGCATAGATTTCGAGGTTAACGGAGAATATGATTATCAGTCGTTACCGCAAAAACTTATACAGATAGGATATTCCCGCGAGTATTCCGCGGAAAGTAAAGGCACTTTTGCCGTCAGGGGCGATATTTTAGATATTTATCCCGTCAATTGCGAAAATCCCGTAAGGGTCGATTTTTTCGGCGACACGGTTGAAAAAATCCGTCAGTACGATGCGGTAAGCGGTGAACGGCTTCCCGAGTTAAACAAATTATCTGTTGTAGGAGCTACCGACGCATCGTATAAAAAAACAGAAATCCCGTATATTAAAAAAGTTTTATCCGAAAGTTTAAAAAAATGTACGGATTCAACTGCTTATAAACGTGCGCGCGCTATTGCGGACGAAATTATGTTAAAACTTGAAAACGGCGTTCCGTTTGCGGGCGCGTCGTTTCTTATGCCCGTACTCAATTGTAGCTGTACTCTGTTCGATTTAATAGATAAGGATACACAGATAATTTTCGATGAGTGCAAACTTATTTCCGATATGCTTGGCGGAGTGTTCAAAGAACATAACGAACGCGTAAACGAATTGAAAAAAGGCGGAGAAGCTCTCGATTTTTCTATAAATCAGTTGCTTTCACCCGAAATATTTTTGCGGAAAATTTCGTCTTACCGCTCGTATGCTTTACAGACTTTTACTACAAGCACGCAGTTTTTCCGCCCTCTGAAAACTTTCAATTTCAAATCTACGCCGTCGCCTGCTTATCTCAATTCGGTGCCTCAGCTTTTAATTGATTTAAAGCGTTGGCTTTCGAATAATTACAGAGTTCTTATTTATACCGGTAGCGTTCAGCGCACGGAAAAACTGTGTGCAATGCTTGCGGATGAATATATTCCGCTTTATCCTCTGCCTTTGAGCCTCGAAGCCTTGCAGGGTGTATCAGTCACGAGCGAGGAACTGCCTCACGGCTTGATTATTCACGAAAGCAAACTCGTAATTATAGGCAGTGGAGATATTTATACAAAGTCAGTTGCAAAGCGTATCCGCAAAAAACGCGGAGATATGTTCACCGCGCCCGAAATCGGCGATTACGCCGTTCACGAAAAACACGGAATAGGCAGAATTACAGGCACTAAAAAGATAGAAACTACGGACGGTATAAAAGAGTATGTCGCCATCGAATACAGGGGCGGTGACGTTTTGTATGTTCCCGTCGAGCAGATGGACGTGCTTTCTAAATACGTCGGCGACAGTAATCCCGCGCTCTCTAAAATAGGCGGAGCGGAATTTGAAAGGGTAAAGGAAAGAGTTAAAAAATCAATTCGCGAACTCTCGTTCGATCTTAAACAGCTGTATGCCGAGCGCAACGGAAGAAGAGGTTTTCGTTTTCCGGAAAACTTGGTTATGATGCAGGAGTTTGAAGATGCTTTTTCGTATGAAGAAACTCCCGATCAGCTTGAATCTATTGCAGAGATAAAAGCCGATATGTGTTCGGATAAGGTTATGGACAGACTTCTCTGCGGAGACGTCGGCTTCGGCAAGACTGAGGTTGCGCTCAGAGCCGTGTATCTATGCGTGCTCGGCGGAAAACAGGCGGTTTTGATGTGTCCGGGCACGGTTTTGTCTGAACAGCACTTCAATACCGCTCTTGAACGGTTTGAAGATTTCGGCGTAAGAGTTGAAAAGCTGAACCGTTTCAAAACACCGAAACAACAGGCCGAAACGCTGGCAAGGCTTGCAAAGGGCGAAATAGATTTTATTATAGGAACGCACAGGTTGCTGTCGGCCGACGTAAAATTTCACGATCTGGGTTTGCTTGTCCTCGATGAAGAACAGCGTTTCGGCGTAGAGCACAAGGAGAAAATCAAACATATTAAAAACGATGTCGACTGTCTTACAATGACTGCAACACCTATACCGCGCACCCTTCATATGTCGCTTGCGGGAATACGCGATATCAGCACTATCAATACTCCTCCGCAAAAACGCTTACCTGTGCAGACTTACGTCGTCGAAGAAACCGAAACGCTCATCCGCGATGCTTGTATAAGGGAGCTTTCGCGCGGAGGGCAGGTTTTTATTCTCTATAACAAAGTGGAAACCATATCCTCTTTCGCAGGCAGAATAACTGAAATTATTCCGGAAGGAAAAGTATGTTATGCTCACGGCAGAATGGACAGGGAAATGCTGGAAAATAACGTTTTTTCGTTTTACCGCGGAGAAAAAAATATTTTGGTTACGACGACTATTATAGAAAACGGCATCGACCTGCCCAATGCCAATACTATAATCGTTATAGATTCGGACAGGCTCGGAATTTCACAGCTTTACCAGTTGCGAGGAAGAGTTGGGAGGGGCGCACGTCTCGCTAATGCGTATTTCACTTTTAAGCCTGAAAAAATACTCACGTCCGATGCGGCGGAGAGGCTTAAAGCTATTATGCAGTTCACCGAACTCGGTTCGGGTTTTAAAGTTGCAATGCGTGATCTTGAAATCCGCGGTGCGGGCAACGTGCTCGGTGCGGAACAGCACGGGCATATGGATAAAGTCGGATACGAGCTTTACTCAAAACTTCTTAAAGAAGAATTGACGGGTGAAAGTCAGTTTTCGCCCGAACTCGATATTAAAGCTACCGCTTATATTCCCGAAGCATATATCGAATCGGGCGCAGGCAGAATGGACTGTTATAAACAAATTGCGGAGATCAGAACGGTTGAAGATTATAAACGCGTTTGTCTGTCGATAGAGGACAATTACGGGCCTATGCCGGACGAAGTTTTGAATCTGCTGATTATTGCGGTTTTAAAATCTTACGCTTCCGGATTCAACGTCAGAAAAATCGAAGTCGGCAGTGACGGCGGAGCCTTGGAGCTTCCCTCTATAAACTCTTTGAAGGATGCGCGTATTAAAGCATCTTTGGACAGGTATTCGGACCGAATTTCTCTGTCTATGGCGAAAGCGCCGCTCGTATTGTTCCGTCATCATACAAATCCGGCGAAAACTATGCTCGATATGACAAAATTTTTGAAATTTGCAATAAGTTTTGCGTAAATCAAGCAAAAATGATTTGCTTAAATGCGGAAAACATTATATAATTATGGTTGATATTTTATATTAGGGTAACTTTGTTTGCTCTAACCTGATTGCAGGAGTAACTTTATGAAGAAAAAAACATTTGCGGCAATCGCTTTAACTTCGTGTATAGCGTTCGGTGCTACGTTTACGGGCTGTTCTCTGATTTCCACGAATAACAGGCTCGATATGGAGCAGGTTATTGCGACTGTCGATATTTCAAAATCGGAGAAGTTCGATACGGGAGAATTAAAAGATTACAAAAGCGTTGTATCTTCTTCCGAAATAATAAAGAGGGAGCTTATTTCGTACTTCCTGAACGTTGGCTATTCTTACGTTCAGAACGGTTCTTCTTATGAGGAAACGTTTAATATGCTTCTCAATGCATTGATAGATAATTCAGTACTCGTTCAGTATTCGACCGTTGAACTTTATAAAAAAGCAACGGATGAAAATAAAGCTAAATTCAACAATGCAAAAGACGAAGCTGAAAAATACGAAGCGCTTCTCGACGAAGACGAAATAAATTTGGCTACCTACAAGCTTTATTCGTCTGTAAACTCGGCAATTGATAATTTCGAAAAGAGCGTTATCGAAGAAGAGGATGGCTTTAAAGGTACGGGAACGCGTTCTACGCCCGTAAACGTAAATACCGAGCAGGATGATTATTATCCTGCAAAGACCGAAAATAATGAAAAAGTTCTCGATTACGGCATTTATACGGGTTACGGCAAATACACTCTTGATAACAGCGGTACTTATAAGGATGACGCACTCGACGGAACTACTATGGCAACGCGCGTCAAGGCTTACAACAGCTTCCTGAACAACCTGCGCCGTAACAACCTCGTCGACGGCAAGACCGAAGCTGAAAACCTTACCGATATTTTAGCTTTGGAATATATAAAAATAGAATACGTTTCGCAGCTTGAGTCCCGTATTATCAATAAGTATTACGATATGTACGAGGACGAGCAGGAGGAAAAACTTCTTTTAAATAACGATTATATTAACAGCGTTTACGAAGAATTGCTGTTTGCACAGACAGAAAATTACGACAAATCGACTTCTGCATTCGAATCGGCAATGAGCAGTATGTCATCGACTTCGTTTATTCTTTATTCTCCGGACACTTCCGACAGCGACTGGACGGAATTTGACGAAAACTTGAATTTTGCACAGTTCGGCTTTATATACAATATACTGTTGCCGTTCAATTCCCGTCAGAGCGTTCAGTTGAATACGCTGAAAAGTATTCAGACCGACGACAGTGACGACGATTATTATTATACGCAGAGAAACAATCTTTTGAGGGATATCAAAACCGAAGATCAGCGCAGTGCCTGGTTCAACGGCGAAACCGATTACAGCTTTGAAGCTGAAGGCGACGATTTTTATAAAGGCAACGATACTCAGCAGTCATACCGCAACTATCTTTTCTTTGAAGATAATCTAAACAACAGCGGAGACGACGGCAGATATAAAAAGCTTCAGGCATACGAAGGAAAGTATTCTTATAACGGTAAAGTTTTCAAAAACGAAGACGAAAGCTATACACTTGTACCTAATAAGCTCAATATTGACCAGATGCTTGCCGAGTTTGAAAGCTATGTAAACTACGTTGTCGGTGACGGCAGTGTCAAATTCGCTAATAATTATACGCCGTCCAAAGAGAATGAGGATTACTATAAAACCGATACTTTCAAAAAGAGCGGTAATGGTGAAGACAATGATGATATAGATTATTCCAAGTTTATTTATGCCGAAGGTAAAGTAGATTTCGGCGAGTTTGACAATAGAAACATAATGTTGCCCGACTCTCCTCAGTATAAGGCAATGAGCGCCGTAAACGAGTTGCAGTTTGCTTATACTACCGATACAAGCGTATTGTCCAACTATATCGGCTATTCTCTTTCAGCTTACGATACAAGCTATATCAAAGAATTTGAATATGCAGCAAAGAAAGCCGTTGCCGGCGGTGTCGGAACGTTTGCGGTCTGCGCAGGCGATTACGGTTGGCACCTTATTTACGTCACTAACGTATTTAAGGCAGAGGGCGGTGCGGTCTATGAACCCGACTGGAAAAATATCGAAGTCGAAGGAACGTTTGAAAATCTGTTTTTCGAATGGATAAAAGGCAACGATCTGTCCGACGTCAGTACGACTATCAGAACGAAAATACTGAACGACTATAATAAGGACACTACCGTAACGAAATATCAGAGCAGATATCAGGATCTGCTTGATTTAGGCAAATAAATGGAAATCTGGCAGGCTATAATATTAGGTCTTACACAGGGACTGACGGAGTTTTTACCGGTATCGTCAAGCGGACATCTTGCGTTTTTGTTGCGCGTGTTCGGAATTGACGAGGGCGGACTGTTCTTTTCGATTATTTTGCATCTCGGAACTTTGGTCGCGGTTTGCGCCATCTATTATAAAGATATAATTGCGCTGTTTAAAAAGCCTTTTAAAACGTTAGGTTTTCTTGTAATAGCTTCGGTGCCTGCCGCTGTCGTGGGGTTCCTGCTTGAAGACATAATTGACGAAAAGTTGTTAGGTTCAGCCTATCTCGGCATTATACTTGCCGTATTCTTTACAGTTACGGCAACTGTATTGTTCACCACAGAAATAATAGCAAAGAGAAGAAAGAACGAGCTTCCCCTTTGTTGGCGTACTGTAATTCCGATGGGTGTTGCTCAGGCAGTTGCGGTTCTTCCCGGTATATCGAGGAGCGGTTCTACTATTTGCGCGGGAACCATTGCAGGCGGAAAGAGTGAAGAAGTAGCTAAATTTTCTTTCCTTATGAGCATACCCGTAATTTTGGGTAGTTTCGTCGTGTCGCTTGCCAAGGGGCTTTATAAGGGCGAAATACAGGCGGATTTTTCCGCCAACGGTTCAACTTACGGTTGGTGTATTGCGCTCGGATTTATCGTTTCCGCCTTAGCCGGACTTCTTGCAATCAAAGTAATGCTCAAAATTATTGCAAAAGCTAATTATAAATGGTTCAGCGTCTATCTTTTGACGCTTGCAATAGTTTGCATTGTTTTGTATTGTTGCGGAAAATTCTGATAATAAAAGCAAGGTGAATATTTATCCTTGCTTTTTTTATAATAAATCAAAAAAGCCCGTTAAATACGCTTGACAAATTTTTCAGGGGGGGGGGTATACTAATATGGATAATAATACAGTTGAGGATACAATGGAAGAAATTTTAAAGGTTGAAAATTTATCTAAGACGTTCAGGCTGTCTAAAAAACAGCAAAAAATTGAGCGTGCCGATAAAGCTTTGAAGGTTGCTGTCGACAATATTTCGTTTACGGCGTACAGAGGCGAAATTTTCGGTTTATTGGGGCCGAACGGCGCTGGCAAAACCACCACGTTAAGAATGTTGGCAACTTTGATCAAGCCCGACAGCGGTGACGCTTTTATCGACGGAAAGAGCATAGTATCAAGCGATGAGGAAGTGCGCCGCAATATAGGCTTTCTTACAAGTGAATTGAAACTTGAAGATTTCTTTACTCCGAATTATCTTTTTAACTTTTTCGGCGAACTTTACGGAATGGAAAAGAATGCGATAGAAAATCGCAAGCGTGTTCTGTTTTCGCGATTCGGGATAGACAGATTTGCGGAAGTCAAATTTTCAAATCTTTCTACGGGAATGAAACAAAAAGTTTCTCTCGTCGTATCCATAGTTCACGACCCCGATTTTATTATATTCGACGAACCGACAAACGGGCTTGACGTTCTTACGGCGAAAGTTGTCACCGACTTTTTAAGCGATCTTAAAAATGACGGTAAGACGATTATTCTTTCCACCCATATATTCAGTCTTGTGGAAAAACTTTGCGATCGCGTGGGCATAATTATTAACGGCAAAATCGCAAAGATAGATACGCTTAAAAATCTTACAGCGGAAAAAAGTCTTGAGGATACGTTTTTCGGAATTTACAGGGCAGTGGCAGGTGACGTCATATGAAGAATATATTAACAATTATTAAAAAAGAGTTTGCCCGTTTTTTTAAAGACAGACGAATGGTTTTATCGGTTTTTCTTCCCGGTATTATGATATTTTTACTCTATACTTTAATGGGCACGGTTATGTCAGACGTAAATAAAGTTGACGAAGATTACAAATATACTGCATATGTAATCAATATACCGGAGGACGATAAAATCTCGCCGTTGCTTCTTTCCGTGCTTGATTTGAAGCAATACGAATCCGAAGAGGCGGCTAAAACCGCAGTAACAGACGGAAATCTCGATCTTGTGATTTCATTTCCGAAAGATTTCATTGAAGGAATCGGCGGTGATGTTCCGCCCGACGTTAAAATATATTTCAATGCTTCTGTAGATAATTCTTTGAACGGTTTTAATGCGGTAAACGCGATTTTGGAAGTTTTTAAAAGTCCTGCGTTCAGCGTCAACGTAAGCGGAGGTGGCGACGTTGCAGAAGAAAAGGATATGGCAGGTAAAATTCTTTCAATGGGAATGCCTATGCTTATGTTCTCGCTTTTAGCGTCGGGCTGTATTGCTTTTGCGCCAGAAGCGATTGCAGGCGAAAAGGAGAGAGGGACGCTTTCAACCGTACTAATAACTCCGATAAAGCGTTGGCAACTTGCTTTGGGAAAAATAATCAGTCTTGCATGCTTTGCGACGTTGAGCGGACTTTCAAGTTTTATAGGGCTGATATTGTCTTTGCCGAAACTTATGGACGGAGCAGTTTCTGGTGCAACGGCGGCGTTCTATTCTGTCGGAGATTACTTTATGTTGCTCGGTCTGATAGTTTCCGTCGTGCTTGTCATAATTTCTCTGTTCTCAATCGTATCGGCGTTTGCAAAGAGTGTGAAAGAAGCCGGTTCTTTAATTTCTCCTTTGATGATAGTTATTATTCTTTTAGGAGTGTTTTCAATGTTTACGACTGCGCCGGCTGTCGGCTTATTTGCAATACCTTTGCTCGGTAGCGGACTTGCATTTTCGGCTTTAATGTCGTTTACACTGACGCCGCTCGGTTTTGTGCTTGCAATAATTTCAAATTTGGTTGTTGCCGCGGCTTTGATAACGCTGTTAAGCTTTATGTTCAGGAGCGAGAGGATTATGTTCAACAGATAAAAAATAACCGTCCGAAAATTTTTCGGACGGATTATTTTTTAAAAAGCTGTGCAGTCTTTTTTGCCGCAATAAGCCGAAGCGTAAACCTTACAGGTAGCTACTTCAAAGCTACCTTATGGCACACCGAATTAGCTGTTTAGTGCTGCTATATCCCTATCCTGACACGGTTCGCAGCGTTCGGTTGCATAAGACCTTGATATCAACACCCCTTATAAGGCGCAGCCTTCCACATATTGCGTCGAGAAAGACGTTCGGTCCTGCTATAGCGGATTGCAGGTACAGGGCACCGCTAACTCCCCACTTAGCACAGTAGAATAATTCTAACAGAAAACGATTAGTTTGGCAAGTAACTTTGCTATGTTTTGTTTGACAATTTTTTGTCTATATTCTAAAATAGTGTAGAAGAGAGGTAAAAAATGTCAGAAAATTGTTCTCACGACTGTTCGTCGTGCAAAGAAAACTGTTCTTCGCGCGATAAGAAAAGTCTTATCAAAGAACCCAATAAATTCAGCGATATAAAAAAAGTAATCGCAGTCGTCAGCGGAAAAGGCGGTGTGGGCAAGTCTATGACCTGCGCAATGCTTGCTTCAGCCGCACAGGACAGCGGACGTGTAACTGCAATCATGGATGCAGATATTACCGGGCCTTCCATTCCTAAAATGTTCGGTGTGAAAGACAGGGCAAGGGGAAGTGAAAACGGCATATTGCCTGTTGTGACCGACAGCGGTATTCAGATTATGTCTATGAACGTGCTGTTGGAAAATGAAGCGGAGCCGGTTGTTTGGCGCGGTTCGCTAATATCCGGCACGGTTTCGCAGTTCTGGACAGACGTTATATGGACGGGAGTAGATATAATGTTTATCGATATGCCGCCGGGAACTGGCGACGTTCCGCTTACGGTATTTCAGAGCATTCCGTTAGACGGAATAATTATCGTTACCACTCCGCAGGACTTGGTTGGAATGATAGTGCAGAAAGCTGTAAATATGGCTAATATGATGAATGTTCCCATTCTCGGAATCGTTGAAAATATGAGCTATATCAACTGCCCCGACTGCGGTAGAAAAATTTCCGTATTCGGAGAAAGCGGAGTTGACGCTTTCGCTATGGAGAACGGAATAACCGCCGTTGCAAAATTACCTATCGACAGGGAGCTGACTAAATCTGCAGACAGCGGAAAAATCGATAGTCTGAAAAATAATTATCTTTCGGAATTCTATGAAAAAATTATGAAAAATTTAAATTGATAAACAGGGCGCATATGTTTGCGCCCTGTTTTAATCTTGTTTTTCAGGCAAAAATTTCCAGTACCGTACAGGCATACTGCCTTTCATTTGTTTTGTGTGCGGACGGCTTTCAATGTTTACAGATTTATAATACTTTTTCCACAGATTTTCAAATTCCTTTTCGCGTTCGGAAACGTAAATTTCCGCATTGCCGACTTTTCCTGTAAGAAGCCTGTTGCCGTCATAGATAGTCGCAAGCTTTCTTTTGATATCATGTATTACGAATTTTTCGCAAGACAGCCTGTGTTTGAAGTGTTCGGCAAGTAAATCCGTAATATTATTATCGGGCGAATACGGAGCGTATAGTACGCCGTTTTCACATTCGATAAAGCGCAGCAGTCCTTTCAGGCGGTGCAGCTCGCCCGTGATTTTATAAATTAATGCGTTGAATTTCAAAATTTCGTCTAAGTTCATACGCTTTATGACTGGCGCTTTCGTTTTAAGCAGAATTTTAACGTAACCGAATACCGTTTGTTCTTTGTTTTTGTCACCGCTTCGCAGAGCGAACGCTATATCGTCGCTTGCATATCTGTCGTATAGCAATAAAGCCGTTTTTACTTCTTCGCATTTAGTGCAGTCGTTTTCAACGTTTATTACGGTATCGCCGAGTGTGAGCTGAAAGTCCTGTCGCGACGTGATTATTCCTCCGCTTTTTAAGCAATCGAAAATTGCTGTATAAAACGCGTTTATATCGCCGTCGGATACAAAATAAATAATCATATCTGCCCCGTCAATGCTGACAGGGCGGTGGAATTTTCCGAAAACATCGTCAGTTGTTCGTTGACTTCACCGCCGTCTGAAATTAATAGTGAATTACTTATCGCTGTAATGGAACCGCTACCGTAGAATTTGCCTTTACAGGTTATGAAATGTTTTGCCCGTTTTAATACTACGCGCATTTTTGCAAGATTGTCGAAGTCAAGAATTGCATACCTTCGTGCTTCTGTTATCTTATATGCGCTTTTTGCCCCTATGCCGGGTACGCGAAGTAACGTTTCGAGCGGTGCCGTATTGATTTCTACGGGGAATAGGTGCATATTTTTGAGCGCCCACGCGCATTTGGGGTCATACTCAACTGAAAGATTTTCATCTTCATTACAGATTTCGTTTACGTCAAATCCGTAAAACCTGATAAGCCAATCTGCCTGATACAGTCTGTGTTCCCTTAAAAGACCTGCGCCAGTGTCGGGGAGCTTACTGCTTTTCACTACGGGCAGATAGGAAGAATAGTATACCCGTTTTAAGTTCATTTTTCTGTACAGCGCTTCGGTAAGTTTTAATATTTGACCGTCGCTCTCGGGGGAAGCGCCTATGATCATCTGTGTAGTTTGTCCTGCCGGAAGAGCTCTGTTTCGTACTTTATTCAATTTATCGCTTTCAATTGCATTTTTAAGTTCTTTCATAGGCATAAGCAAACTGTCTTTGGTTTTTTGCGGAGCAAGCAGTTTAAGTGATTTTTCACTTGGCAATTCCACGTTATAACTCATCCTGTCGACTAATCTCGCGGCTTTCTCTACGATAGTTTTGTCGGCATAAGGAATGCCCTTTAAATGGATATAACCGTTAAAATTATACTCTTTTCTAAGCTTACGCACCGTTTCGGCCAACAGCTCCATAGTTCTGTTCGGCGTTTCGAAAACGGCAGAGGAAAGGAACAGACCTTCTATATAGTTTCGTTTATAAAAATTAATAACAAGTTCGCAGATTTCGTCGGGGGTGATTTTTGCGCGCGGCACGTCTACGCTGTTTCTGTTCGGGCAGTATTCGCAATCATATATACATTCGTTGCTCATAAGAATTTTCAACAGGGAAATACATCTGCCGTCAGGAGTAAACGAATGGCAGATACCGCTGGCATAGGCGTTGCCTATGCCGCTTTCCGTATTTTTCCTGCGCGATCCCGAAGAGGAGCAGGAAACGTCGTATTTTGCGCTTGACGTTAAAATTTCTAACCGTGTTTCATCGATCATAAAATAAAAATTCTTCCGCCGTTATGGCATAGGAGCGGCGGAAGAAACCCTGTGCCGTTGCTGTAAACCCGAAATTACAACATACGAACATTTGTTTATATTTGTATTATATACTGTTTTTATGATATTGTCAACGATTTTTTTTAAAGATTGACTAAATTTTTTTTATATGTTAAAATAAATATGATTTCACAAAAATTTCATTAAAAATTGTTTTTGCGGTTATAAGCCTGTGTTATTATAAAATTAAGGAATTGTTGGTGGTAATTATGAAAGTATTGATAGTCGATGACGAGGAAATGATAAGAGGAGTATTGAGGGAATACGTCGAATTTGAGGGGGGAACGGCCTTTGAAGCCGCTGACGGTATGCAGGCGGTAAGAATGTGCCGTGACGAAAATTTCGATATTATTTTAATGGATGTTATGATGCCGCGTCTTGACGGGTTTTCGGCTGTAAAGGAAATTAAGAAAATAAAGGATATTCCCGTAATTATGCTTTCTGCGAGAAGCGAAGAATATGATAAACTTTTCGGCTTCGAAATAGGAGCAGACGATTACGTTACAAAGCCTTTTTCTCCCAAGGAAGTTATGGCAAGAGTACACGCTGTGTTGAAACGCCGCGGTGGTGAGGATAACAACAGGGATGTCGTAACTTATGAAGGACTCACCATTGATATGGCGGGGCGCAATGTTTATGTTGACGGCGAAAAAGCCGAGCTTACGCCTAAAGAATACGAAATTCTCTTTTACTTCGTTAAAAATAAAGGTATTGCCCTGACGCGTGAAAAGCTTTTAATGGACGTCTGGGGATTCGATTTTTACGGCGACGACAGAACGGTTGACACGCATATAAAAATGCTGAGATCAAATTTGAAGCAATACAGAAAATATATTGTAACATTAAGAGGCTTAGGATATAAATTTGAAGTTTAAAAAGCGTAAAAATCAGCTGAACAGCATTAACCGTATTCTTTTAAGGCATTTCATTTTGATTTCGCTTTTGCTTGTTGTACTTATAGAATTGATTTGTTTTCTGATTGTAAGCGGTACCACGAAGACAACGGCAAAGGAAAAGCTTATCCGTGTCGGCAACGAAGTTGTCGCGTTTGTGCACGATAAAGAAGACGTAAACACTGAAGCGATTACGGAATATATAAACGGGCACAGGCAGGAAGGGATTGTTGTTTATATCCTTTCCCCGAAAGGCGAGGTTTATCTTCCGTCCGGGTCTCCCGGGTGGAACGGCGATATAGAGGAGATTGCAGAAAAAATAAACGGATCCGATAAAGGTTTTTCGCCTGTTATCTATTCAAAAGACAATTCTTTGAATTATGCCGTCTATCTCCAATATAAAGGAGGCAGTTACCTCGTAGCTACCTATTCGATAAGCGTATTTAACAGCGCTCTGCGCTCATTGCTGTTTTATTTTATAACGGTGGGAGTAATCGTAATTCTGCTTGCCGCGCTCGTATCTTTAAACGTATCGCAGAAGTTGACGAGCGGACTTAAAAATCTTTCGTCGACTGCTGTAAGATTTTCAAAGGGTGATTTTAACGTGGAGTTTGAAAATGCAGAATATCAGGAACTTGCTTCGCTTTCCGATACACTCAACTCAGTGCGCGACGAAGTAAAAAAAAGCGGTGATTTTCAGCGCGATTTGCTTGCAAACGTTTCGCACGATTTAAAGACCCCTTTGACTATGATAAAAGCGTACGCTTCGATGATACGCGAAATATCGGGCAATAATCCTGAAAAGAGAGATAAGCACCTGCAAGTCATAATTGATGAGGCGGACAGACTTACAGGGCTTGTAAACGACGTACTAAACGTTTCTAAACTTACTTCCAATCTGGACGAAATAAAATTTAAAGTATTCAATCTTACCGAATACTTATACGGAATAATTAATAAATTCGAATACTTGCAGGAAACGCAGGGATATACTTTTATGGTCGATATCGATCCGAATTTGTATACTCGTGCGGACGAAGAAAAAATAGGGCAGGTGATTTATAACCTTTTGGGCAATGCTGTAAATTATACGGGTAGCGATAAAACCGTGTATATAAGTTTAAAACTCAATTTATCAGACGAAAGAATTAAACTTAGCATCCGCGATACGGGTAAAGGTATAGCAAAAGACGATTTACAGGATATCTGGAACAGATACTATCGCGTAAAAGAAAATCATCAGCGTCCCGTTAAGGGTACGGGACTGGGACTCAATATAGTTAAAATCATTTTAAAGAATCATTCATTCGATTACGGGGTGGAATCAGAATTAGACAAGGGTTCGACGTTTTGGGTTGATTTCCCTTCGGTTCCCGAAAAAATGGAAGAAAATTAAAACGGACAAGGTGTGTTCAGGCATACCTTGTTTTGTTTTTGAGTGATTTTATTTGACAATTTATTACGTTTCGTTTAAAATAGTATTAAAACATACGTTTGATTTGTGTTTTGTTGTAATAATTATAGAATTAGGATATAATCATACAGATGAAATTTGAACTGCATTCGAAATTCGAGCCGACGGGCGACCAGCCTCGGGCAATAGAGAGCCTCACCGAAGGGGTATTGGACGGTATAAGAACACAGGTTCTCGTGGGCGTCACCGGAAGCGGAAAGACGTTTACAATGGCAAACGTCATTAAAAACGTAAACAGACCTACGCTTGTTATTGCGCATAACAAGACGCTTGCCGCACAGCTTTGCAATGAATTCAAAGAATTTTTTCCGAATAACCGCGTTGAATATTTCGTTTCATATTACGATTATTATCAGCCTGAAAGCTATATTCCTTCCACCGATACTTATATTGAAAAGGATATGAGTCTTAACGACGAGATAGATAAACTCAGAAATTCGGCGACGAGCTCGCTCGGAGAGCGAGAAGACGTAATAGTTGTGGCATCGGTAAGCTGTATTTACGGTTTGGGCGCGCCGGAAGAATATTTTCGGCTTGCCGTTTCACTGCGTCCCGGTATGCAGTTGGAACGTGACGCGCTCTTGCGCAGATTAGTAGAAATTCAGTATGCAAGAAGAGATATCGATTTCAAACGATCTTCGTTTCGTGTCCGCGGTGATACGGTTGAGATTTTTCCTGCAAGCAATTCGGAAGTTGCTATTCGCGTTGAATTTTTCGGCGACGAAATTGATAGGATATGCGAAGAAGACGCTTTAACCGGAAATATTGTTTCCGAATTGAAACACGTACTTATATTCCCTGCGACTCAATATGCCGTCGGTTCGGATAAAATGAAAACAGCGCTTTCAATGATTGAAACAGATATGCGGAATGAAGTAAAAGCATTTAAAGACGAGGGAAAAATTTTAGAGGCGCAGCGCCTTGAACAGCGCACGACTTACGACCTTGAAATGATGCGCGAAATCGGGTACTGTACGGGCGTTGAAAATTACAGTCGGTATTTTGACGGACGACTTCCGGGCGAAGCGTCGTTTACGCTACTCGATTATTTTCCTGCGGGAAAATTTTTAGTTTTCATTGACGAAAGTCATATGACGATACCTCAGATAAGAGCAATGTATCACGGCGACAGGTCGAGAAAAGAAAACCTCGTCGGTTACGGTTTCAGGCTGAAAGCAGCATATGACAACCGCCCTTTGACATTTGAAGAATTCGATGCGCGCGTTCCGCAGTTGATATGTGTTTCTGCAACGCCTGCGCCGTACGAAATGGAACAGGCAGGCAACGTCGTCGAACAGCTCATAAGACCTACGGGGCTGATTGATCCCGAAGTTTCTATAAGGCCGACAAAAGGTCAGATAGACGATTTGCTCGGTGAAATCAATGCCGTTATTAAAAACAAAGGCAGAGTTTTAGTTACGACAATGACGAAGCGGATGGCGGAAAGTTTGACCGATTATTTAAAAGAGCACGGACTGAAAGTAAGATATATGCACAGCGATATAGATGCGTTGGAGCGTATTGATATAATAAACGGTTTAAGAAGCGGAGAATTTGACGTGTTGTGCGGAATTAATCTTTTGCGTGAAGGACTCGACCTGCCAGAAGTAAAGCTCGTAGCGATACTTGACGCTGATAAAGAGGGCTTTTTGCGCAGTGAAACGTCGCTGGTTCAGACCATAGGCAGAGCGGCAAGGAATTCAGAGGGAAGAGTTATAATGTACGCGGACGTAATCACTGGCAGTATGAAACGGGCAATCGACGAAACAAACCGTCGCCGGGCCATTCAGGCGGAGTATAACAAAGAACACGGTATAATTCCTAAAACAATAATTAAAGAAGTCAAAAATACCATAGGTATTACGGGTAAAAAAAGTTCTGCGGACGATGTAAAACTTTGCGATATCCCCAACGAAATAGAAAAATTGAAAGCGCTTATGAAAATTGCGTCAGCTCAGCTCGATTTTGAGCGCGCGATAGAAATAAGAGACGCAATTAGCGAGCTGAAAAAGAAACTTTTAAAAGCGAAACACAAATAGGCAGAATAATTTTATGAAAGAAGAAATTTATGTAAAAGGCGCAAAAGAGAATAATTTAAAAAACGTAGATGTCCGTATACCGCGGAATTCACTGACGGTATTTACGGGACTTTCGGGAAGCGGTAAATCTACGCTTGCCTTCGATACGATTTTTGCGGAAGGGCAAAGAAGGTACATTGAGAGCCTTTCTTCATATGCAAGACAGTTTTTAGGTCAGATGAATAAGCCCGACGTCGAATTAATCGACGGGCTTTCTCCTGCAATTTCTATAGATCAGAAGACGACTTCGCATAATCCGCGTTCGACAGTAGGTACGGTAACTGAAATATATGATTATTTCAGACTGCTTTTTGCAAGAGTTGGAATTCCGCATTGCCCCGAGTGCGGAAGAGAGATACGCCGCCAGTCGGTTGACGAAATAGCGGACAGGGTTATGACGTTGCCCGATGGCAGTAAAATTATGGTCGAAGCTCCGGTAGTCAGAGGCAAAAAGGGCGAGTTCGTCAAGGAACTTGCAGGCTTCAAAAAAAGCGGGTACGGAAGAGTAAAAATTGACGGAATCACATATGATTTACAGGAAGAGTTGCATCTCGAAAAGAACGTAAGACATAATATTTCCGTAATAGTCGACAGGCTCGTTATAAAAGACGGCATTTCAAAACGCCTTACGGACAGCCTTGAAAATGCTTTGAAACTTGCCGACGGTATAGTTATTATTGATAATGAAGGTAAGGAAGAACTTTATTCTTCGAAATATGCCTGTCCCAAATGCGGTATTTCGATAGAGGAAATAGAGCCGCGTCTATTCTCGTTCAATACGCCTTGGGGGGCGTGTCCCGAATGTTCGGGCTTAGGCTTTAAACAGGTAGTAGATCCCGATCTGATTTGTCCGGATAAAAGTAAATCATTACGCGACGGAGCGATAAAAATAAGCGGTTGGAATCTTGACTCGTCTACAATGACGCAGATGTATCTGAATTCGCTTTCCAAAGTATACGGATTTTCGCTTGACGTTCCGGTTAAAGAGTTACCGCAGAATATTTATGATATGCTTATGTACGGTAACGGCGGAGAAAAAATCGAACTTGAATACAACGCATACCGCTTTTCGGGCAGTTACAAATCGGCTTGGGAAGGTTTTGTAACTAATTTGCAGCGACGGTACAATCAAACGTCTTCGGACGGCGTTAAGTACGATATCGAAAGATATATGCGCGTGTGTGACTGTCCTGCGTGTAAAGGAAAAAGGCTTAAAAAAGAAGCTCTTGCCGTTACCGTGGGCGGTAAAAACATAATGGAAGTGTGCGGACTTTCGGTGGACGAGCTGAACGGTTTTACTGATTTCGGCTTTTTCAGTGAAACCGACCATATGATTGCGGACAGTATAATAAAAGAAATAAACGCGAGATTGAGCTTTCTGTCAAACGTAGGACTCGGATATCTTACTCTGTCGCGAAATGCCGCAACGCTATCAGGCGGTGAAAGTCAGCGTATAAGGCTTGCTACACAAATAGGCAGCGCTTTGACGGGAGTGCTTTACATTTTAGATGAACCGAGCATAGGTTTGCATCAGCGCGACAATCAAAAGCTTTTAAACTCGCTTTTAGGTTTGAGGGATATAGGAAATACGCTTATCGTAGTTGAGCACGACGAGGATACAATGCGTGCCGCAGACTACATCGTGGATATAGGACCCAAGGCAGGCGTGCACGGCGGAGAAGTCGTAGCGTGCGGTACGCTCGATGATATCATAAAAGAACCCCGTTCCATTACAGGTGATTATCTTTCTGGACGTAAAAAAATTGAAGTACCGGAAATGCGTGCAAAGCCCGACGGCAGATGGTTGAAGATAAGCGGCTGTAAACAGAATAATCTTAAAAATATTACCGCTGAAATTCCTGTGGGGCTAATCACTGCAGTAACGGGGGTTTCCGGCAGCGGAAAGTCAAGTCTTGTCAACGGTATTATTCATCCATACCTTGCCGACAAGCTTAACGGGGCAAGGCAGCCGCTCGGTAATTCCGGTAACTTCGAAGGATTGGAACATTTTGACAAAGTCATAGCAATAGACCAACAGCCGATAGGGCGAACGCCGAGAAGCAATCCTGCAACATACACGGGCGTTTTTACGGCAATAAGAGATCTGTTTGCCGCAACGCCTGATGCAAAAGAAAGAGGGTATAAGAGCGGTAGATTTTCATTCAACGTCGCAGGCGGAAGATGCGAACACTGTCAGGGCGACGGAATTATACAGATAGCTATGCACTTTTTACCCGATATATTCGTTCCCTGCGAAGTGTGCGGAGGGAAGAGATATAACCGTGAAACATTGGAAGTAAAGTATAAAGGGAAAAGTATTGCCGATATACTTGAGATGACGGTAGAGGAGTCCGCTGAATTTTTTAAACCCGTTTCGGCTATTTACAACAAACTGTCTACGATTTGCGACGTCGGTCTCGGCTATATACAGCTCGGTCAGAGCGCTACTACTCTATCTGGTGGTGAAGCACAACGTGTAAAACTTGCTACAGAGCTGTCAAAAAGAAGTACGGGAAAAACGTTCTATATCCTTGACGAACCTACGACGGGACTGCACAGTTACGACGTTGACAAGCTCATCAAAATAATTACAAGACTGAGAAGCGGAGGCAATACCGTCTTGGTCATCGAGCATAACCTTGACGTTATCAAGACTGCCGACTGGATAATAGATCTGGGACCCGAAGGCGGTGATAAAGGCGGAACTATAGTGGCTTGCGGAACTCCCGAACAGGTGGCAGAATGTGAAAAAAGCTATACAGGACAATTTCTTAAATCTATGTTATAAAGCAATAAAAAGCGACCAAAAAAGTCGCTTTTTATTGCGATTTAAGGTTAATTTAAGTACTATGCGTGACGTAAAACGTGTTTTTTGCAGTTGACACCAAAAAAATACGTATATCATAGTATGTTATTATGTCTGAGCCTTTAATAATCAAATCCGATTATCCTACTACCGATAATCTCTGTCACGACGCTTATAGCGTATCTGTGATTTCTCCTGCGTTTGCTTCGCCTTCAGGTGAGTTGAATGCTATTTTGCAGTACTTTTATCATTATTTTAATTTCGAAAAACAGGGGCTCAATGAATATGCTTCCGCGATGGAAAGTATTGCAATTGCCGAAATGATTCATCTGAAATTGTTGGGCAAGACGATAACAGCCTTAGGTGCTCCGCCTATATACTGTCAGAATCCGCCTACGGCTTACAATTTTTATTCGACAAAATACGTCACATACTCGCGTGACTTTGTCAATATGATAGAGGATGATATTTTAGGCGAAAGACACGCAATCTGCCAATATACAAAAATGCTTTCAAGACTTAAAAACGAACAGGTTAAAAAAATTGTTTCACGCATTCTCGAAGATGAAAAACTGCACCTTGAAAAATTAAAACAGATTTTATGCGAACTCAAAAGTTGACAGTGTTCTGTTTTTATACTACAATGTGGCTATGAAATATGATGTAGCGGTAATCGGCGGAGGAGCATCGGGACTTGCCTGCGCCGTCCGTTTGTTAAGAAAATCGCGGAAAATTAAATTAGCACTTATCGATGCAAATGAAAGATTGGGTAAAAAACTTGCGTCGACAGGCAACGGACAGGGCAACGTTACTAATCTAAATATGTCGCCCGATAAATATTTCAGCAGTAATATAAATACCGTAAAAGACATAGCTCTTTCTTCAAACGGCATTGCGCCCGAGAAAGAGCTGTTTCACTGTATTTTGCAGTCGGACGAAAAGGGCAGAGTTTATCCGAGCGGTAGACAGGCTTCTGCGCTTGTCGACAGTCTGCTGTCGGAGATTGGGGGCGGAAACGTTGACGTATTCAAGGGCGTAAAAGTTACTGAAATTGAAACGGGTTTTAAAATAACGCTTTCCGACGGTCAGAAAATTTTTTCGGATTATGTGGTTGTTGCCACAGGCGGTAAAGCGCAGAAACAGTTCAAAACCGACGGGTCTTCTTACGGACTCGTAAAAAAATTCGGACACGAAACGACGCCACTTTTTCCATCCCTCGTTCAATTAAAAACCGATACGCAGTATACTAAATCGTTAAAGGGAATACGGATTAACTGTATAGTTACCGCTTTATGTAAAAATCAAGAGATTGCAACTGTGGCTGGGGACGTTATTTTTACCGATTACGGTGTATCCGGTAATGCGGTATTTTCCGTTTCGCCTTACGTTGCGGACAAGCAGAACGCTGTGCTGTCGCTATGTTTGCTTGATGAAGCAGATGAAAATATTATTGCGGATATCAGAAATAAAAAGAACCTCGGATATCCGAAGTCCGAACTTTTAAGCGGCACTCTTCACAATCAGATAGGAAGAGCAGTAATAAACCGCTGTCAAAGCGATGACGAAAAAGTCATTTGCAATACGCTTAAAAATTTTACGCTCAAAGTTTTTGGAACGCTCGGCTTTGATTATGCGCAGGTAACTAAGGGCGGAATCGAAATGAGCGGAGTTACAGACGAATTGGAAAGCAAATTCAAGAAAAATCTTTTTTTCGCAGGCGAAATTCTCGATGTGGACGGTTGTTGCGGCGGATATAATCTGCACTGGGCTTTTTCAAGCGCTTTCGCCGTTGCAGACGCGATAATTAAAAGACAATGATTAAAAGACTCGATAACGTAAAACTGAATATATTTGAAAAAGAAAGCAAACTTGTAGATATCGCAAAAAGTAAATGCAGAGGCGGTGTGAAATATTTCCGAATATTAAAAAAATCGCTTGATGCCAGAGATAAGAACAATATTTTCTGGACTTATTCGATTGCATTTTCCGACGAGAAACAACCCGAAAAACCTGAGTTGGACAGGGTTAGTAAACCTCGCAAAATAGCGGTTATCGGCGCAGGTCCCGCAGGGCTTTTCTGCGCTTTGAGGTTGATTGAAAGAGGTTTCAGACCGATTATAATAGAGCGCGGAGAAAATGTTGACGATAGAAAATCGACTTGCGGAAGGTTTTTTTGTCAAAGAGAATTGGACATAAATTCAAACGTTCAATTCGGAGAAGGCGGTGCAGGAACTTTTTCGGACGGAAAGTTAAATACACAGACGCACGACGGCTTTAATAAGGACGTGCTCGAATTGTTTTATAAATTCGGCGCACCCGAAGAGGTGCTATACCTCAATAAACCTCATATCGGAAGCGACAAATTAAGTCCTATTCTTAAAAATATGCGAGCTTTTATAGAGGCTAACGGCGGTAAGTATCTGTTCAATACGCAGTTTATCGGTCTTAAACAAAAGGACGGAGCCGTCAGTTCGATTACTTTAAAGAATGTAAAAACTTGTGAAGAGACGGAAATTTACATGGACGACGCGGTTTTAGCGCTCGGACACTCTGCGAGGGATACGTTTAAAATGTTAAAAGATAACGGCGTTGAAATGCAGCGCCGTGAATTCGCCGTCGGCGTGCGGATAGAGCATCTTTCGGATAGTATTTCTTTTGCACAGTACGGAAACAATTTCAAATTTCTTCCGACAGCCGATTATAAATTCGTTTCTCACGCGGGAGAGCGAACGGTATTTACTTTTTGTATGTGCCCCGGCGGAGTCGTTGTTTCGTCGTCAAGCGAAGAAGGCGGAGTGGTCACAAACGGTATGAGCGAATATGCTCGCGACGGAGTAAATTCGAATTCTGCCTTGATGGTTCAGCTTAAATTTTCCGATTTTTGTTCTGATGATCTTTTCGCGGGAATGCGATATCAACAGAATTTAGAGAGACTTGCGTATGAAGCCGGCGGAAATAGCTACAGAGCGCCCGTACAGCTTTATAAGGATTTTAAATCAGACAAAGTTTCTTATAAATTTGGTGACGTTGAACCGTCGTATTTGGCGGGTGTAAGCTTTGCGAATCTTAACGAGGTTTTGCCTGCGGTTGCTGTGGAGTCGCTGAAAAAAGCGATACCTGATTTCGGTAAAAAGCTTAAAGGTTTCGATTGCCCCGATGCAGTTTTGACGGGTATTGAGTCAAGGTTTACGTCACCCGTTCGCATACTTCGTGACGAAAACTGCGAAAGCATCAGTGTTAAGGGGCTTTATCCCTGCGGTGAAGGCAGCGGATATTCGGGAGGAATTACGAGTTCTGCGGCCGACGGTCTAAAAATTGCTGAAAAAATTTACGAAAAATATAAAAATCATTAAATTTTCATATAAAAAACACATTTATAGGTTATAATCTGTTTATAAATTTGATCATTCTATAAACTTTTTTTCATATTCTCTCTAAGAGAAGCCCGTGCAGATCTGCACGGGCTTCTTAATTTTGAATATTTTAGTAATTTCTTTGTAAACATCAAATGATATTTTATACGGTTTCAACGTTTATAAGATTGCTGTTGCCGCTTTTGCCGTTAGGAGTGCCGCCTGTAAGAACGATTTTATCGCCTTTCTTAACGAGTCCCGTATCTATTGCAGCTCGCTTTGCATAGTGGAAGAGGACGTCGACGGAATAGAATTCTTCGCTCATAACGGGGATTACGCCCCAGCTTAAAGCAAGTTTTCTGTAAGCTTTTGCATCTGTCGTCATACCGATTATATCTATCATAGGTCTGAAACGCGAAACCGTCTTTGCCGTTGCTCCCGTTCTTGTACAAACTACGATAACGTTTGCTCCGATATCTTCTGCAAGGGTGCAGGCGGAGTGCGCAAGCGCTTCGGAAAGTCTTAAAATATGATAATCGCTCTCTTTAATATATGCGATATAATTTGTTTCTTCGGCTTGTTCTGCAATTTTCGACATTGCCTTTACGGCTTCTACGGGGTATGCGCCTGCGGCGGTTTCACCCGAAAGCATAATAGCGGAGGAGCCGTCGTAAACAGCATTTGCAACGTCTGAAATTTCGGCACGCGTGGGACGGGGCTGCTTTACCATCGATTCGAGCATTTCGGTAGCGGTAATACTGCGTTTTCCGTGGATACGGCAAGCTTTAATTATGGTTTTCTGTATGCAGGGCAATTCCTCGAAAGGAACTTCCACGCCTAAATCGCCTCTTGCTACCATAATTCCGTCGCAAACGTCCAAGATGGATTCAAGATTGTTGACGCCGGCTCTGCTTTCGATTTTTGCAATAATTTCTATTCTTCCGAATTCGGAACCGCATTCTTCAAGATAGTTTCTTACGTCGATCACATCCTGCGCTTTTGATACGAACGAGCAGGCAATAAAGTCTACGTCGTGCTCCACGCCGAATTTTAAATCGGCTTTATCCTGTTCCGAAAGGTAGACCATATCCAATTCTTTATCGGGGAAAAACATACTTTTCCTGTTTGAAAGTTCGCCGCCTACCAATGTTTTACAGATAACGTTCGGCTTTTCTACCCGAACTACTTCAAAGACCATTAATCCATTGTTGAGCAGAATTTTATCGCCTTCGTATAACTGGTCGCAAATTTCTTTGAATGAAACCGAAACACGCGTCTTATCGCCGACTATATCTTCGGTCGTAAAGGTAAACGTATCTCCGTCTTTAAGCTTGATTTTTCCGTCTTTGAATGTTTTAATTCTGAATTCGGGCCCTTTTGTATCAAGCATAATAGGAATAGGCACGTTTTTGCGTTCGCGTACTTTTTTGATCATTTCTATTTTTTTTGCGTGCTCTTCGTGGGTTCCGTGCGAGAAATTAAGTCGTGCCACGTTCATTCCCGCGTCGATCATTTCCGATAAAACTTTTTCATTGTCGCTTGCGGGACCGAGAGTGCAGATAATTTTAGTTTTTTTCATTGACTTGCTCCAAAATATTTGTAGTTATATTTTAAAACAAAACCTTGAAAAAATCAATAAAATATCATAAAAATTACTTTCTTTTAATTGTAATTTATGTTAAAATAAAATTGATTTGAGTTAATTATACGGTTGCGCGCCGTTGAGTCGGCGTGAGGAAAGTCCGAGCATCGCAGGGCAAGGGTGCCTGTTAACGGCAGGTGAAGGCGACTTCAAGGAAAGTGAACAGAAATATACCGCAAGCTCAGCTTGTAAGGTTGGAATGGCGAGGTAAGAGCTCACCGTTCTTTCGGTAACGAAAGAAGCCAATTAAACCCCACCCGATGCAAGATTGGAATAAAGACTGCTTTTAATGGCAGGGCTGCCCGTCCGTTTTTATTCGTGAACATCGCTAAATTTTACAGGTGACTGTAAGAGTAGATAGATAACCGTACACGACAGAACTCGGCTTACAGATTAATCTCAGATTTATATAAGCGTCGCAGCGTAAATTCGCTGCGGCGCTTCTCCGTTTTTATTCTTCCAATCCTGCAAGATAGTCAATAGAAACATTAAAATATTTAGCAATAGCTACAAGTTTTGATAAAGTAGGCTCACATTTGTTTTGTTCCCAAGTGCTGATAATTGATTTACTCACGTCCAAATCTTTTGAAAGTTGAACCTGTCCAACATTTTTTTCTTGACGCAAATAATGTAATCGTTCTCCAAAAGTATCCATATATAACATTTTCCCAATAAATTGAGAAAATTGCTTGACTTCTCAATATATTGAGAATATACTGACTTATATTAAACAGATGAGGTGAAATTGTGTTTTGCTATAATTGCGGGAAACAAATAGACGACAAGGCAGTTTTTTGCGTTTATTGCGGAGTGCAGGTAGGAAAGCTTGTATCATGCAACGAAGTAAACGGTCAGGGTCATAATAAACAAAATAAGTGCAGTGGCTTTTCGATTGCTGGCTTTGTGTTATCGTTTTTTGGATGGCTTTCGATTTTGGGTTTGATTTTTAGCTGTATTGGTTATAACAAGTCCGCATCTAGAAAAAGTAGTGCAGGGATTGGATTGGGCTTGGCAGGGATAATAATATCGTGCCTTGACATTGTACTATTTACTCTAGGCATGGCTATTGTATTTAGTTCATTTTGATATTAGTAAAAAGCACAGCGACAAAATTATCGCTGTGCTTTTTTTATATTATAACCATATAATCTTTGTTATCAGAGTGCGTCAGGAAATTGTACATTTCAAACTCTTTTCTGTCTTGCTCAAAGCATTCCTTTGCCGTCGTGTTAAGATTTTCTGTATCAATGCCCGTTACAACGGGATACTTTGATTTTGAAAGTGCGGATAAGATTTTATCGGCTGCCAGCCTTTTAACTGCAAGTGGTTTGATATATAAGTTTGCGCTTAAATATTTTTCGCAATCGTCCCTATACAGTTCAAGCGCATTGGCGCAAAGAATTCTGCGTATGCGCGAAGAGGAGTAGCGTTTCGACGTGGTGTGTCTGATAATATCCCCGAAAGGCATATTTTCAAGACTTTTAAGCTTGTTTTCAAGTCCCTCGCCGCAACCGTAAATTCTCTTTAATTCGCTCTTCTCGGAATTAAAGAGAACATATCTTAAATAATTTTCATATTCGTTTGTTTCAAATTGCTTCGGTAAGTCGTTTAAAACAAATTCGGGAACACATTTTTTGACCTTTTCATTGTTCAAACCGTTTCTTATTGCAAAAGCGGAAGAATAATTTTCATAAACGGTTCCGTCGCTGAAATTACCGCCGATTCGTTGTATAGGTAAAATTTTAATTTTACTGTTTAGTTTTAAAATAGATTTTACATATTCCAGACCAAGAACGTTATTGGGCTGTCTGACAATGCGTACGTCTCCTCCGCAGGAGGAAAAAGCCCGTGAATAACTTTTGACATAACTGTCGCCTTCGTTCAAGCCGTTCTGAAGCAATGTTTTAAAATTTTCACTTTCGTTCAAAGAAATTTCGGCATTTTTATAATAATCGAGATCTGCATTTTCGCAACCGAAAGCTAAATATTTTATATCGGGAATTGCAGAAAGTATCTTGACTGCTCCGCTTGCAAAAATTTCGGCAGGGGCGACGGCGAACGGGGCGGGCAATTGAATAACGCAGTCGGCTCCGCCGAGTATTGCGTGCTTTGCTCTTATATACTTGCCGTTAATACACATTTCGCCTCTCTGTGTAAAATTTCCGCTCATTATACACAGAACAGCGTCACAGCCGCTCATTCTTTTTGCCTGTTCTATCAAGTATTCGTGTCCGCTATGGAACGGATTGAACTCGCAAATTACTGCACAAATCTTCATTTTTGCCTCTTTAATACAATATATTGTGTTTTGAATACTAACTTTGTACTACATATTGATTGTTCACTTTTCATTGTCCACGGTTTGTCCACGCTAATTATCGTCACTTTGAAAGAATTTTTGGATTTTGTTAATCGCATCCGCTTGAGCTTCCAAAGTTGCGTGAGTGTAGACGTCCAAAGTGGTGGACATTTTGCGGTGCCCAAGCCTTTGTTGAATGACTTTCGGGTTGACGCCGCACGCCAACAGTATTGTTGCGTGAGTGTGTCTGAACGTGTGGTATGAAACGCTTTTACCAAGTATTGAACGTATCTTTTCCAAGGCGTGGTTCAAGCTTCTCATGCTCATCCATTCGCCGTGCTTATTTCTACAGACGAAGTTCATTGTGTCGCCGCCATCTACGATGTAAGAGTTGCCATCGTAAGAGTATGTTGGGTAATAGTCACCCATATTATTACGTAGAAATGTTTGTCTGTCATACTCTTTTTTAAGAGCTTCCAGCATCTCGTCATCGAGTGGGATAGTTCTCACTGAGCCAAACTTCGGCGCGCTCATCTTTCTCTTGGGAACACCTTTGTTAGCGAGCTGATTGACCTGTATATTTATTGTAACATTTTTTTGCAAAAAGTCAACCGAATCCCACGTCAGTCCCATAGTTTCAGAGATACGCAGACCGCAGTGCCATCCCAGCATAAGTGGGATATAATACGTGGTGCCAAATGGATACTTTTCAACGATTTTTTTGAAGTCTTCTTGTGTGATTGTTGTTCTTTCTTTTGTCATAGGCATTGTTGAAGATAATGGTGGCGTAACGTGTACAGCTGGATCAACTTTAATAAACCCAAAAGGGAACACCGCGCATTGAAATGCAACGTGAATTGTCGCAAGAACACCGGTGATGTACGATTTTGATTTATCTCTAAATCCGTTGATGAATGTCTGCAAGACAGACGGTGTTATAGAAGACAGGCGGTACTTGCCAAGCACAGGCTTTATGTTTCGTTCAACGATATATGTGCGCCCTTGCAAGGTTGTATCCTTCCAGTGGTTCCTGCCATAGTTTTCAAGCCAGAAGTCAAGGTAATCGCTTAGACTGACGGTAGATGGGGTGAAGTGTTCACCGCTCGCATAGTATTCAGCAAGAGCTTTTGTGCCCGCCTCAAGTGCTTCCTTCTTAGTTCGGAAGCCAGACTTGGTGGCGCTTTGCCGCTTGCCAGCAACGCTTGCGATTTCAAAACGGTACTCCCAATTGGGTCGTCGTCCAGTGTTCTTGTTTCTGTCTCTTACGTTAATTTTCGCCATTGTAATCTAACTCCTTTATTTGAAAGGGGTTAGTTAAATCTTTTCCTTCATAACGGCTTAAAAAATCTGCGAGAGCTTCTTTCCTGACCTTGTACTGCCCAAGCTTTAAGAATGGGAGCAAGCCAGCTTTTCTCAGTTTGTGAACGTAATCTACGTTGGTTTTTAGGAGTGCTGCTACTTCTTTGACCGTATAAAGGATGTTGTCATTTAAGCTAACACCTTTCATAGTTTTATGTATCCTCCACAATGGTGGCAAGTAGCAGCTAAAAAATAATATTTCATCTTCATACCTCTCGAAATATATTTTTGCTTTGTGTTATTTATTTTTTGATAGGGCTGATGTGGTAGAAGTCTACGCGCTTTTTAACGATGTAGGCGTAGCTATCTTTACCCGTCGGAATTTTCAATTTTCTTTTCTTTGAGTTCCATAACTCAGTGAAGTCTGCTATGGATAAGGGAGTACCGATGACAGCCTGTGCGCCCTTCATAATGAAAGCAATCTCTGTAACCGGCTTAAAGGAAATGTCCTCTAAATCAACATTCATTTCTTCAAGTGTTGGCATATAATCTCCTTGTTTATGTCTAAATATGTTTTATAATTCCCAAAAATATAAGACGTTAGTCCTATATTTTGTTGTTCTCCAAAGCCTCAACAAACTTCATATATTGGTCTCTATAGCTGAACGCATAGTTGAGCGTACATCCCATAATAGAAGTCATTTTGTTGATAAGGCTCTTGTCGGTTGTGTCATTGTACACTTCAATAAAGAGTGCGTTTTTGTGTAAGTTACGGAACACTATCGAAGTCTTCATCGAGCGGGGGATGCAGTTGTTGAACCGCTTAATAATTTGGATGATCTGACCGCCGTCGAGCTTTTCGCAATTAGCATCCGTTGGTCTGAACAGGTACTCGTCGCTGCCTTTGAGAATAATTTTTCTTCCCGAAGGAAGACCATTGTATTCTTCCAGACCCGAAAGATAGTAGAGAGCAGTGAATGGTTGCCCGTACACTTCGTAAGTTCCGTTCTTATTGGTAACCTTGTAGCCACTTAAATCAATTGGCGTTAAATCACGCACCTTTATGTCGGCGATTTCGTCCGGCGTGAACCCAAGCCAACCAAGGACGCAAACAGACTTAACTCGCACAAGGTCAGTGGTTGGATTGTAGTTGGCAAGCGCTGAGTTGCCAACTTTATCGATGAACTCAAGTAGCTCGTTAATGCCGCGGAAGTAGCATATCGTGTCTTGTGATGCAAGCACTTCTTCTCGCGTTGGTACCGTGGCATCTACGCCCACAAAATCTAAAAGGTTGATAAGATATTCCTTAATCTTTTGATAGTGGGGGCGAGAGATGTTGTTGCCTGCTTTCTGTAAGTAGAAAGCCGCACACAGTACTTGCGTATTCTTAAGTGCATCCGTTAATGGTGTTTCGCCAATAATCTCAGCAAGGTTGTCAAGGAACCTCGTGATGTCGTTTTGCCGTGCAGTATTCGCGGAAGGGTAGTACCTCGCCGCAAAGTCTTGGTAGTCTATCATTGTCTTATACCTCCATTCTATTATACAACATTATTAGACATAAGTCAATGCCGTATAAGTTAAATTATATGTATAAGATAGGAAAATGGGTGGAGGTTTATCGACTTATTGTTTTCCCTTCATATTGTTCCCGTATAAGTTAGGAAACAATACTGCCATTGCGTCCACAAACGCCTGCTTCTCCGAGATGTTCTCTTTGTTTTGAGCGTTAGAGGCGGCGGCGCCTTTCGTTTTATCCGGCGTCTTTTCTTTTTTGTTTGTCTTGCCGAAGAGCGCATTGAAGAATGCAAGAAGGAGTGCGTATTTTTCTTCGACGCTCATCCTGACGTCAAAACAAACGTCTTGCATATCGTCAATATAATCTTCGTACTGTTCGCCAATATCGTCACCGACCTCAGCGATTGCGCAAATATGTATGTCGTGCTTGGTAAACTTCACGAGGAAGTCAACCGACTGCACATCGAATGGAAGGTTTAGCGGATGCCCGCATTCCGTGAAGTCGTAGCTAAAACTCACGACCTTTTCTTCTATATCGACGTGAAGCGCCATAATAAGGTTGGGGTCGAAGACAGCATCTTCGCAAACAAGCTGCCTGCCCCTTGCGTTTCTGTTAGTGCTAAAAAGTTTCATCTCTGATGTTCTCCTAATTTGATAATTTTTTTTCGAGTTGGTCAATCTTTGAAACTATATCATCGATTGTATAGTTGTTGCCCGCTACAATTTCGTGTATGTCCGTCTTTCCCAAAACGAAGTCGCTCACAGACTCTCTGGCTCTGTCGAACATTTGCTGATAGGTGCCCAAATATCTCATTGTAACACGCTGATCGCTGTGGTTCAGCAGCCCTTGAATCTTTGTGATTGCGTTCATGTCGATACTTGACTTATCTACACAAGCAGCAATGTTGGCGAAGCTTTTACGCATTGTATGAGACCCTATTATTATTGGTAGGCTCAAAGCTTTGCCGGCATCGGACAAAATCTTCCACCCATATTCCTCGAACATTTTGCCCTTTGTCTTGTTGCTTTTGAAGAGGTAGTCGTCCAACTCAAAATCCCAATTCATCGAGTCAAATAACTTCGTCGCTGCGTCTATAACGGATTGAGTTATAAGGCAATTATTTATCTTCAAAGTCTTTTGTTCGACGATGTGCATTCGCTTTCTAAATGTCTTGTCGTCGTTGAGCAAATAAGATATCTTTAGTGACAGTAAGTCTGAGATACGTAACCCAAGACTTACACCGATTGTCCACAGAGCCCAGTCTCTAATTTTGCCGTTCTCTAAAAAGTAATTTTGTACCGCAGCAAAATCTTCATAAGAGCGGATGGGGTCTGCCGGACGAGGCTTTCGCTTGCCGTCCGACTTAAACTCGGAGAATGGCTTCGGTGCCTCAGCTTCCATCTCAGCTTTTGTTCTACGTTTGCGGCGCGGAGCATTTTCCAGCTCTGTGATTTGTTTCTGCAAACGGTCAGCTCGTTCTTCTGCGTCTCGTCTCATAACGCGCTCAATTGCAAGTTCTTCAACGAGCTGCTTATTTTCAAGTTCAAGGCGACTTAATTTTTCACCGTCAGTCTCAAACGCCCTTGGGATGGGGAACTCCAAGACTACGGGGCTGTCGCTCAATTCGTTTCGCATTTATTGTCGCCCTCCATATATATTTCTTCAAATGTATTTAATTGCGTTAAAATCGCCTGAAACATCGGGCAATTGTTGCAACCGTTAGGCTTATGTATATGGCACTCATCAGTGCCGTGCAATCGACAGACAACCATCGGATTGCCCTTATCATCGATTATTTTTTTAGTTAATGGTTCGTAGCTCATGTTAAACTCCTATACCGATAGAAATCATAAGTTTTTTGTTAATGTCTTCAATTTTGCTTCGATTAACAACTTCGCCCAACTTTTTCTTAAGCCTCGTTTTATCCACGACTCTAACCTGCTCACATAGCACCGTAGAAACCTTTAGTATACCAGCATCTTGCGGCGTCAGCGTAACGTGGGTTTCTATCGGTGTCTTGTCTTGCGAAGTGAGAGGGCAGATGATAGTGGTGGGGGAATGTTGGTTCCCTTGCTCATTCTGTACTATCAAAGCGGGGCGAATACCGGTTTGTTCCGAGCCAACTTGATTGCTTAAATCGACTAAATATATTTCGCCTCGGTGCATACTTGATACCGCCTCTAAGTGATTTCTCCTAAGTCGCTTGCCACTTGTCTGAGGTCAGAGATTGCATCTTCTATTTTATCACTACAATCTTCTGATGTACAATAGGCGTCGCCTCCTTGTAGATTTTCGGGTATGTTGTCTCTCGCATAGTCCTCGTCGAACTTTATGTCGCTGAGGTCATCGGCACACCCGTTGATTTTTGTGATGACTTCTTGAATTCGTGCCTTTCTTTCTTTGTTCACATCGCGCTACTCCTTTATAAGTTGTGTTTAAGTAGGAATTGATTGCTAATACACTTAAAACTGATGGTGTTGTCGTGGTCTCTTATTACAACGCCTTCCCTAAGTGTATCGTACAAAGTAGATTTGCCGTCTGCATAGGCAATCATTTCATCGACGGTAGGGAGCAGCTTAAAGTCCGCGTTGAGTATCGGAACCCATTTAATTCCGAAGTCGTGCATCACATCTGTGGCAATTGAGCTGTCCATTTTGACGCCGTCGATTACAAGGTTGAAGGCATAGAAGTCAATTCCCTTGAGACCATACTTGTTCTTCTGGATACCTTCGCCAATGGTTTCGCCCTGTAACACAACAGTCGTTGCGCCGTATTTCTCCATAATCTTCAAGAGAACATTGCGAATGTCATACTTACTGGCGATTTGATGATAAACGTTTTCGTCATAGAAGCATTTCTGGTTGATATCGGTTTGGCGGACGTTTCTTGAACACACCGCGAAGTCATATTTTCTTTTCTTTTCTTTTCTTTTCTCAACCCGAAGCTTGTAGAGGTGCCGTCAATTTTTTCAGTGACGACCATTGGCTTGTCCTTGTATGTATCGAGAACGAAAGGCATATTTTGTAGTCTTGTTTCGTCCGTTTTGGCTATCCAGTCGGGGAAGTTCTTTGGTTTCTTTTTGGGTGCAAGAAGTTTATAAACGGTCTTTCTGAACCATTTGAACTTCATAAACCACAAGAAGACTTTGTTTTTGAACAGTTTCTTATGGCGCTGCTTAATCGCCGCCGCGGGGTCTTTGACCTGTTGCTTCGGAACTTCGTCCTCAACTTGTTTAATCTTAAGTACATCGGTTACGTCGTCGCCGAGCACATAAGCTTTTCCATCGTGCAAGATTGAAAGAGGGAAGATGATACCTTGTGAAATCACGCCGCGCATCTTCATCGTCTTAATCTTATAGTGTTTCGATTCAAGGAACACGAAATCGGGATTATCGGCAGGCATAATGCTGTCAATCTCAACGTAGATTGCAAGATCGCCAACCTTAAATTCGTTTTTCTTTACGATACACTGCCAGCCAAGTATGCCAGCGAGTTCAATTTTGTCGGCTCCCTCAATAGGGCGAAGCCACGCAATTTGTTCGATGTGTGCAAGTTTTCTCATAGTTTACTCCGTTTAATATTCGTTTCGAGCCTCTTCAATTTTTGCTTTTGCTTGTTGTTCAGCCCGTTGGCTTTGAATGGTTCTGTTGCTTTTACTCCAGTCGTCGTCGCCGTGATTACGACAGGCAGGATCAACTGCCTTTGCACCGTGGTATTGTTTTCGTTTTTCCTTCCCGTGTTGAATTGCTTTGTCGAGACTCATTGTTTTTCTCCGATAATTTACGAAGTTCTTCGCTCATTTTGTATCTTAATATTGATTCAAATCCGATAACTACGCACAGCACTATAATCCAGATGAATGCTGCCATAGCCATCCAATTGTGTTTGATGCCAGCGTTGATTGCATTAAAAAGCCAAATTGTACACTGAGCGAACCAGATGATTGGTGTAGTATATTTCATTGTTTACCTCAATGTTTGTTGAATACAACAGATTCGCCCGCCTTAATATTCCAGCACTGCAAACAGTTCGTACAGTCGCCAGAACATTCAGCTGCCGTTTCTGGTATTGATTTGTTCTCGCTATCCTTAAACCGAACATATGCCACAGGGAATGAATAGGGGTTGTCAATTTTGAAGTCGTCGCCCCAAGCACTGAACACGATGTGAAGGTTCTTCGGAATAGTGCCGCCGTTATGTATGAACTCGTTTACGATTTCAAATTTCTTCGTGAAGGCGAGGAAGGAAGTGAGGGGGAGTTCTTCGGCGACTTTAACTACGCCCTCAAAATACGCTTTATCCACGAAGTCCCCAGCGGCGTGCCAGCGGAAGTATGAGTATGAAACCATTCCGTTGTTAATCGCGTGTTTGATTTCCGCAAAGTAAGCCTCTGGATCGTGGAAATAAATCTTAAAATTGTTCGTAAGATTGTCCTTGACGTTTTGAAAACGGAAACGTCCTTTGGTTGCGTAACAGTCTTTCGCGCAAGGGCAATTTGGTCGGCAGGTTGTTATCGGTGGCAGGTTAACCGACGGTATCAACCCAAGTTTACTGTTTGTTGTAGATATCTTAACCGGCATATAAATCTCCTTTATTGGCTCATTGTCCAAAGAGAAGATTTATATTAAGTTAAGTCAGTCTCTTTGGACTGATTGGATTACTCCAACGTTGCGGGCATATTTCTCTTATGCTCCGATGCTTGGTGCATTTGCTCTATCTTAAGAGCGGTTTCATAATCGGTGCTTGATATACCACCGCTTATATACCCGTCGAGCGTAGCGTATGTAAATCCGAAACTGTCTTCATCAGTCTTGCCGCAAAGCCCGTCGGAGGGTGTTTTGGTAACGTACTCTTTATTTAATCCGAACTCATCGGCAAGCAGGTCGCCGAGAGCCATAACTTCTGTACAGGTCAAGTGTGCAATGGGATTGAAGTCGTAGGCGCTGTCGCCCCATTTTGTTGTCCAACCTATGTAGGCTTCGCTTGCGTTTCCCGTTCCGATAACTCTGTATCCAAGTGTTTGTGCAATTGCATACAAGACCGTCATACGAATACGGGGAGGGATGTTTGTCTTTGCTTTGTCTGTAACTTTCGGGCAGTTTGCCACGAAATCTCTTCCGATAGGCGTTTCTTCGATACGGTTCTCGACAACGTGCAGAAGAGAGTTGTAGACGGTTTCAATGTTGACAATGCGGTGTTCGATGCCGAGTGTCTTAACAATGTTAAGCGCATCGTCAATATCTTTTTGCTTGCCGTTCGGCATTAAAACTCCGAACACATTGTCGCCCCAAACTTTCTTCGCAAGCATTGCAACGACTGTGCTATCTTTACCGCCGCTTATTCCGAGTACAACGCCGCGGCACCGCGTAGCTTCTTTGTATTGTTCAAGCCACTCCAAAATTTCTTTTAATTTAGTTTCCATATTTCAACCTTCCATTCATCGCCGGCAAATTCTTCCTCGATGATTTTCTTAACTATATTCCAATCGCCACCGCCAAGACCGCAACCAATATGGTCAGGGAAGCCAATCGTAAAATCCTTATTAGCGAGCGAGGCGGGTATGAGCATCTTGAGTTGTTGACAGCTTAATCTGAACATCTCGTAATTCGTATGATTGATGCCGCGGGGTAAGTAATGAAATTGTGCGAACATATTAGCAATGAAACGGGTGTTATCCTCGGAAATTGCGCATATTTGAGCAACGCCCATTAAATATTCCAGCTTATATTGATTGCATACTTGCTTATACTTTTCAAAGACTTGAGGGTAGGTAGCGCGCACTTGCTTCGCTATCCCAGAACCCATAACGCCTTGGCAATTCACTTGGTGACAGATAATATTACAATTGCTTTTTAGCAAGTCACCGCTCTTATAAGTAACCATTAAAACTTATCTCCGTAAAGTCTTTTTCTGATGTCTGCAAGGCTGTATTCGAGTACCATCTTGCCATCGTTAAAGACCGTTTTTAGGGTATTGTCGGCACGATAGGTTGCTTTGAAGTCATGTTCGTCTTCACTCGTTAACGAGCCGTCAGCCCCTGTTAAAACGACCACACAGCCTTTGTGAGACTTTTTGAAGGAAGCCTCTTTAGGATTTTTGAAGATCATAATTGGCTTGCCGTTTTTGTCTTCGGCATAAGTCGCCTTGATTGCAATTCCGAACGTATCTCTCGTGTATGGATTGAATGTTGGAACTGCTGCGTGCTCCTCATAAGACTCAAGGCACTGCATTGAGAAGCTACCAACACCAAGCGCGACGTTGCTTGCCGCAAAACCGTTGTTAACTAAAATGGTGTAAATCGCTTCCGCTCTTTGAGGTGTGATGCTGTCACCGTATATAGCCTTAATATGGGGGTTCAGAACCTTGTAGCCCTTTGAGTTGACTGTTCCACCGAACTGCTCCCAAAGATGGAATACGGTCTTTGTGACGACTTCTACGGGGTCGCCAGAGTCGCCGCGAACCAAGAGACATCCGTTGTGCTCAAGGATTTCTTTCTTGCACATCGGCAATATATTGTCAACCAAATTCCAGTAGTCGTAGCTGTCGCTTACCATACTGAAAGACGTGTTGGGATACGTTTCTGTGAGTAAACGCTTAATCATTGTGATTTCGTCGCCGTCAACCGAAAAGTTACTGCACATTACAGAGTGTTCGGTTGACGCTGAGCCAAAGCCGACTTCCTCTTTTTCACAGTCGCAGTTGTAATATTTTTCCATATAATCTACCGCTGGAACCGTTGCCGTGTTCACGAAGGATAACAACCAGCCAGCGGATGATTTGTATGCGCTGCGCTTCGACTCTTGACCTCTCATAGAGAAGTCGCCAAGGGCTTTTCTGCGAGGGATATTGTCATCGCAACTCATATCGTAGAAGTGGTCTACGATTTTTCTGTACTTATATCCGACATTTGCGGAAATCATAGCGTGCCACATTTCACAGCTTATTACAGATTCCAAGGCGTTTGTGAGCCAAGCAAAGTCGGGATGGGTGTTGCTTATCTCGAACATCGGAACTCCGATAGGAACGAGCGTTCCCTCTGCAAGAGCTTTAATCTCGATAGGAAGATAACCCAAGTCGTGCAACTCTGCAACGCGCTCGATGCCGTACAACCCTTCGCCGAGGGTGTTGTCGAGAAGATGCTTATATTTGCGCACAACGTCTTCCTTAGGACGAGAGAAGAAGAACTCGTTGAAGTCTTCGATGAGATATTCTTTGATGAATGACTGCAAACCGAACATAATAAGGTGCTTATCGTTTTTCAGCCTGCTCATTCTCGGCACAAAATAGCTTACGACTTTCGTTATGCCTTCGGGGTATTGGTTCCAGTGAACTTGTTTATAAAAGTCACTCTCTAAAAGTGGGTTAATTCTGTACATTTAAGATACCTGCCCTGTATTTTTTTGTGACGATAAGCTTCGGGTGTGATACCGTACAAATACTGTCGGTTGTGAACACCTCGTCGATATAGTCGAACACTTCGCCCTTGAGAATGTTGTTCTCGCAGTGGGAAACAACAAGCGTGATATGCTCAACGCCACGTTTTCTTAATTCTTTTGCAGCCGACACAAAGGTGCCGCCGTAACTGCATATGTCATCGCGAATGATGACACTCTTTGTTCCCTCGGTGAAGTTCATAAGCTCGTAGCCGTCGATGCGTCCCTCGCTGTTGCGATGTTTACTGCCAATGATAAAAGGATTGTCCGTTGGATCGAGTTGATAGCGGGACGCATATTTCTTCGCCGCGCCGTTATCTGGGAACATGATAGTTGCGACTTTATCTTTCGGTGCAACGCTGAAAGGTAAGTCGGTTTCTTCAACACGATTGATGAGTGCCATTGCCACGTCGGAGTGGGGGTCGAGAACGAACACCTTATTGAAGTTCATTGCGTTGATTGCTTCTGCAAAATACTTCAGCGTGAACAGCCTGTTGCTGACGTTCCTGTCTTGTCTTGCGTGAGGAATGTACGGCATACAAAGATTGATGAGTAAGCCGTTGTGATGTTCTTGAATGTGCCTTACGAGGCTCCACAGACAGAATAGCTCTGCGTCGTTATCGTAGCACCATGTTATGTAGATAAATCCTCTTGCGGTTTCAATCGGTGGTATAGGGCACTTGAGTGTGCCGTCGCCGAACATCTCTTGTGTAACGATTGTGTTATTGATTTTAATCATTTCACTACCTCAACTTGGCAACTACGCATTACTTCCAGCGCGGCATTGTGTTTCTCTTCGGTAAGCCCTGCGCACAAATCCTTGTGTACGATTATTTGCGCCTCTTTGAACGCGCCAATCATCGCAAGTACGTTCGATACAACGCAGATGTCGGTGCAGGTTCCGCAGAACTCTATCGCCTCGGGCTTCTCGCAAATTGTTTGAATGCCAACATACAAACTCGTTCCAGCGGAAAAGGTTGGTTTGTTAACTATGGCAACTCGCGCCTTTTTATTGTCTTCTGCGGCTTTAAGGATTTCACTGTTGATACGCCAGCCATCTGTCTGTGCTATACAGTGGGGGACGGGAAGATGTTTACCTTCTCTGGTGTTGAGATAATCTTGGTTGTGGGTATCTCTCGTAAAGACGATTAACCCTTCAAACTTTGAGACATACTTTGCGACTTTTTTAACGATTGCCTGAGCCAGCGGATTGGCTAACGAACCGTCTATGAAGTCGTTTTGCATATCGACAACAACTAATACTTTCATTGTTCCTCCTGAATTTTTATTTCTGTGAGTATTTGTTCTTTTGTCTGTATGCGCCGAGCATATTCAAGCGCATCCTCAAACGACTTTGCCTCAACTGTTTCTGTTGTAAAGTCGTTTTTGCCAAGTTCGTAAAATGTGATGATGTATGTGTCATTCATATAGGTGTCCTCGCGCGCGGAAAACTTTTGCGACGAACGAATCTCGTTCGCCGTTTTTTGTTGTGGTCGGAGCGACAGGATTTGAACCTGCGACCTTATGATCCCAAATCATACGCACTACCAAACTGTGCTACGCCCCGATGTTGAGAGAAGGAGGAGTCGAACCTCCAAATATTGATGGCGCCATCAAACAGGATTTGCAGTCCCAGCTTTGCCTTTTGCTTATTCTCTCATGTTACCTCTCTCGTATCGTCCAAGATTTCTCTTGCTCGCAAGCAAACGAGTAGGGCGGCAGGTACCCTGACGTTTCTTGGTTATGGCTTTATTTGCAGTTGCCATAAGCGCCGGTGCTCTCGAAAGAGGGTTCTGTGTCGCTCTGCAAAAACGAACACGCTGGAGTGGGTAGCGAGAATTGAACTCGCACTTTCTGCTTGGAAGGCAGACGTCGTAGCCTTTTGACTATACCCGCAAGATAAAAGAGTATCCTACCTAACATTGAACGAACCGCCCTGAGGTGGACGGTGTTGGAGTCGAACCAACATCTCTCTGATGGTACCCGCGGTGAGAATCGAACTCACGACACCTTGATTAAAAGTCAAGTGCTCTACCAACTGAGCTACGCGGATGAAATACAAGACACATTGATACCTGCTAACAGGGCAACCAACTAACGTTTAACCCGCTCCCAGTTGCTTTTGCGGAAACGTATGCTATTTAAGCATAAATCATTTGGCTTTGCCAAAGGTCATCTAACAAGCGGTTAGAACGCGGACAGCTCGCCAGCGAGATTGTCTCAATCATCTGTTTTGTTAAAATTGCTGTATGTGTCTTAGAATGCGATTATAAAAAAGGAGTGTACTTATCGCATTGGCAGGGACGGATGGGCTCGAACCATCACTGCGGGAGTCAAAGTCCCGTGCGCTACCATTATGCTACGTCCCTATAAATAGCCTTAAGGTCGGCTAACCGCCATACTTGCCCGCTTTTAACGTCATGGGTGGAACATTTGCTCACTCCGAAGGACGAACTCCCAAAGCTCAAACACAATAGGGGAACTTATTTCCTCCAATAAGTTCGTTAACGAATCGGATATCAAGAGCCCGCGCAGTGGGCTGCATGATATCGGATTTGTTGTACAGGTTGTCGCGATACATTCGCTATCAGCAAATGCCTAACAGTATGTATTTACAGGTTAGCATAGCTGTTTGAGCCTCTGAAGAGTGGTGGAGCCGTTGGGATTTGAACCCAAGTCCTACGAATTCACTTTGGTTTTAATCGTAGTCGAAACCTTTCTCGACCCCATATGGTTGGCAAGGGTGGAATCGAACCACCGGCAACTGGTTTATAAGACCAGCCCCATCACCACTTGGGTACTTGCCATTTTATGTGGAGCTGGATGTCGGATTTGAACCGACAACCTATCGCTTACAAGGCGATTGCTCTGCCAATTGAGCTAATCCAGCATTTGGTCACCGCAGAGGGAGTCGAACCCTCAAACTCCACCGTGAAAGGGTGGTGACTTTAGCCATTTTGTCTATGCGGCGATGAAATATATAGGCTGTTCCTCAAACTCCATTTAACGTATCGTTATCTTCCAGTGCCCCAGTCAATAACTTTATCCATCCTTTCCCCGTTTCAATGCGGGTGTCTGCTTTACACTTCACTTCGCGGTTAGTACGGCACCTATATATTTTTTGGCGACTCGAACGGGGCTCGAACCCGTGACCTCCAGCGTGACAGGCTGGCGCTCTAACCAAACTGAGCTATCGAGCCAAATTTGACTTTAAGGTCAGTCAACCGCACATACTTAACCCGAAAAATACTCAGGGTTGGATATTTGCTCCCCAATGGCGGAGGGTGTAGGACTCGAACCTACGCTCCGAATGAACGGAGAACGGCTTAGCAAGCCGCGGCAGTACCAACTATGCTTAACCCTCCAAGAATGGAAGTATTGCTACTCCCAATACGGATATATTTCGCAATCGCTAACCTCACCGTGAACCCACTTTGTAGCCTGTCCGGCAGACACAATAGGTTCATCTTCGCGGTCATCGAATGATTGTTGTACTTTTTTCGTCGCGGCTTCTGCATTTTCAGCGAAAACAACACGCTGCCCATAAATTCTACCGCCGTCGAAGTATCTTCCAGAGTAGGGGACGGTGAATTTTTTCAAGCCTTTCGTCATATTTAGCACTCCTTAATAACTTTGCCAAACTCTGGCTGTATGCGATAGTTGTCTTCTTGGTAATAAACCCGCAGAGAACCGAATGGGCACTCCTTTTTTAGGAGTTGAAGAGCTTGTTTTTCATTTTTTGCGTTCACAACATATCTTCCACGGTATGGTCTCTGACGTATATTTGGGTTTACCGGTCGGTGACTATCGCAAAGGCAGATGTAAATGTGCCCTTGTGGTTGATGTTTACTCATACGTGCCCTCAATCTTTGAATAAAAGTACTCTTTGATATTAAATATGGCAGTCAACTATCGTTATGTAGTCATCTTCCTCAGCGTCGTCAAAGATAAGCTTTTGATATCCATCGTGCCAAGCAACAACATCTTCGTCGGACGACATACCGAACCAGCCCATCTTACCTTTTGCGTGCCATTTGCCATCCTTAGTGATAGCGGCATACGTGCTGAACGCAGACTCGCAACGAACGTAAGTCTCTTTGTCTTTGTAGGTTTCGATATAGTACTCTTTCTTGTACCACGCCCACTTAAGCATATCGCGTTCTTCATCGTTTTGCGGCTCAGCACCCTCGACGTGAAGTTCCCAGAAGCGGCGCGCTCTCTGCGCATCTTTTTCTTTATCGAGGAACACCAAATCTTTAATGCGAGCACTGTCGCACTTAATGATGTCGCCTGTGCTTTCGTAAGGATTTTTCTCGTCCCAAGTCCAGCTCTTTTCACCGTTTTCGTGCGGCGTGCCTTTCTTTACGGTGAGTAAACCAGCCCAACGTCCGCCGATCTGATACCAATCCCACTTAGAATCGGGGTTGTAAGTACTACGAACGCTGCCGTCTTTGCAAATATTTTCTTTTTCCGTATTTTTAATAGCGTCCTGATAGCATTCCTCGTCAGTCCACAAAAGCATTTTGGGAAATTCCTCAGTTATGTACTTGACGTGGTTTTGATTGGTGCATTCGGAAAGATATTTTTCCTTATCGGTAAGATATCTTGCGTAGTTACTCTCGATAAAGTTACTGATTTCTTGACGCTTCTGCTTAATCAGTTCTTCACGAGAGGTGAAGTGCAGAACTTCCTTGTTCTCGTCATACGGTGCGAGCATAGCTGCAAGCACATCTTCGGTGGGTTTGCCTTTCGTGATAACGGCAACAGCGAAATGAGACATTATATATACTCCTATAAATTTATTTGGCGGAAGCGGTGAGATTTGAACTCACGAACCCTTGCGGATTGCCAGTTTTCAAGACTGGTGCATTAAACCAGACTCTGCCACACTTCCAAGTGGCAAGGGTGGAGTGAATTGAACACTCATCAATGGTTTTGGAGACCACCGTCCTACCATTAAACGACACCCTTAAAGTGTTAATCGTCGATGACGATGCAATTTATTTTCTTTGAATGAGAGGTACAAGCGTCGAGCGCTATAATACCGTTAGCATAAAAAGGCGAGAAGTCTTCATCGGCGCCGAATTCATTTTTTATTTTGCCAACGAGCTTATGTCCGAATGATGTGTGCCAATGTCCGCACACAATTGTCTTGTTTGGGATGATAGCACCGCATTCGACAGCCATCGATATACCATTTTCCCATCTTGCCTCAGCCCACTCGGCATCTGTGGCGCTTTTAAGGTCTTTGGTGAAGTATCCTTCTTTTGGGTCAACTCCGCAAGGTACCCAACCGTGAACAAATACGTAATGCTCCGTTTCATAGAAATTAAGCATCTTTGGTATTATCTTGCGGACAAAAAGAGTAGCGGCGGTTGAACTCGCAACAGACATTATGTCATCGAATAGTTCATTTTTCTTTGCCCCAGTGAGTTGCAACGCCGTATCGAGCGTTCTATTGCTTGCATGATGCGAGTAAAGAAGACTGAAAGGGTCACCAATTTTCATATCCTCAATCATATCCAACATTAAATCTTCGTGGTTGCCGCGGATAAGAATAACCCTATCTTTTTCGAGCAACGAGAGGATGTAAGTCTGCATTTTACGAGCTTCTTTACCACGATCCATTAAGTCGCCGCAAATAATCAGCTTGTGCTCTGGATTATCTTCGTCGAACCCCTGCGCAATGAGAGCATCGTGCATTATGGTGAAGAACCCGTGTGGGTCTGCTGTTACAAAGTACCGCATAGTTGCTCCTTAAACCACTGGCGAAGCACATCAATCTTTATCTGTTCCAGCTTTTCGTAGGGTGTTGCGTCGCACTCTGTGCCATGTTCGTCAATGTATTTATTTTTCAGCGCTGCATTTTCATCATCCAATTCCTTAGCGATTTTTAATGCGTCAGCGAGTGGAATGGTGTTGAGTTTAGCCTCTGCCATTAAGATAAGTGTTCGGTCATCGTGGGTGGTTAAACATTTATCAAACGGCATACCGGCAATATAGTTTTTCATAAATTCGTTTACACGGATAATGTGATGGAGTTGTTTGCCATCATATCCGTATTGGTCGATTTTATGTTTAATAGTAGGATAAGGGTGACAGAGAGCCTTATGTTTCTCATAGCTCATACCAGCCATTGTTTTGAGGGTTTGAGAAGGGTGACAGTGAACAAGATCCTCCGCAAGGCGACGCAGCTTTCTCCAATATTTTGCATATTTGTCTGCGACGATGAAATACTTAGTGAAGAGTATTTCGACGAAGTTGACATTCTGTTTCTTGAACGTCTCAAACATAATGCGGATATCTTTAAGGTCAATATGTTCTTTGTTTTCCCGTTCACAAGTAGTGGAGATGGGGGATTTGCCGCGGCAGAAATCATCGAACGAAGGAAGAACGATAACCTTCGTGTCAACGTCGCTCTTATATTGCTCGCTATATATATCGAGATTGTAATTCTGGCTTCCTTGTAAGAAAACACCGAAAACTTCGTGCCCCATAAGGCAAGCCTCTTTGTAGTGCTGTTGAACCTTTGCGTTGATGAGATTGTTTCGTTCTTTTTTATCCATTGGTTACCTCTTAAAATCCTGTTTGTTCTGTATGGAAACAGAGCGGCTGCCCAGTTACTTTGTCAATTCCTTCTCCAATGACTCGTATGTATTTATCTTTTTTGACGGTTGTCCGCTCAATATAAACCGTTCCTTTGAAATTTTTGATGTGAGTAGTTGTCCACGGTCTTTCGGTATGGTAATCGAATTGCGGATTGTAACTCAACACCTCCGACAAGAGGAAGACACCGACCATGCCGGCGTCAGCACAAAATTCGCCGAGCTTATTATTTGTCTTGTCTTCAAAGGTGGTGCAGCTCCAATCGCCGTAAATTGTGCTATTAGTTAAAGCGTGCTTAATACCAAGCTTGCTCATCTTATCACCGTATTGACAAACTTCCCAGTCATCTGGATGTGCCTTATCCCACGCCTCGTAGGCTTTTTGCATTTTGTCATACTGAGGGCGGAATTCGTTCTGCATAATGTCTGCAATCTGTTCTTTGGTTAAGCCTTCAGCTGCGAGGTCAACATCTCGATAGCTTTTTCTGCTCATATAATCGTCCCACTTGGGTTCGTCTGTGGTGTCGCGCTCTTTGGTGATATAGCAAGGGTCAGTGATAATGATGTCGCCGTCAAATGACATCGATTTAAGGCGTTCTCTAACCATAATGTTCTCCTTACGCGCCAGCTACGTCGCACTGATGGAAGGCATCCAATATCGTGGACAATTCATCAGGAAGCGCTGCGCTATATTTTGTTTTGAGGAATGGATCCATATGTACGTTTATAAGCCAATAAATTAAAGCTCTTTGTTTGGTATGTAAACCCAGCGTTTCTTCGTAACCGATAGCGAAGTAACTGCCAACGTTATGGTGGTTGTAGAAGTGTGCAATGTCACACGGTTCGCCACGGCTATTTTTGAAGGCTTTTACAAACTTTTTGCCAATGTCGTGAAGGCTTGCAGCAATAAGCAACGTGATTGCAATGTCCTTACCCTGACGTCTACCTTGTTGCAATTTTGCCGCCTCGGTCATAACATTTAAGGTGTGTTCTTTGACAGTGTTGTTGTGATGCGGATTATCGTGTTCGCAGTTAAGCCAGTCCTCATAGTTGCTACGCTTGTAGGGCTCGTCGTTCAGTCTAAATTCAATGCTATCCCAACCTTCATCATAATAAGGCGGCTGGAAGTTGAGGAGCATACGCTTAATAACGTTCTCGCCAACATTACGATTTCTATCAGTGTCTCTTGTGACACAAGTTTCGTATCTTGCCCATACTACATAAGCAATCTTCTCGCAAGGGATGGTAATACTTGATAAGAGGTGCTTACGCTTTTTGCGACTGATATTTGTAGCATCATATACCACGTTCTTTCCGTTTTTCAGCGCGGCAATGGTGCGCCTTTGCATCTCTTCAAATATTTTTGCGGGGTCATCTTGTATCGTTTCGTCGCCGTAAAATTCTTTGCGTATTGCATCGGACGATAAGACAATGGTGTTGCTATCAGCGAGCTGACGTGCAACTTCACTCTTACCAGACCCCGGCAAGCCTATGAGCATATAAAACTTAGCCATAGACTACCTCGCCGAAGATTGCATACTGTATGATTGCGTCAGCGTCTTCTGCGTCAATATTCGACGGGTCAATCTTGCCTTGATAGATGACGTCTAACCCGCGCTCGCCAACGACCTTTGCAAGTCCAACAAGGAACTTGTCAAGTGTCAGCTCATAAGTTTTATCTTCCTCGGAGTCGTGTAATTTAAGAGTGCCGCCGCGAGATATTTGTTCGCTTGCGTATTCTCCAAGGTAATCGCCAACAACCTCGGCGTCATCGCACCAATATGTAATGCCACCTTCCAGGGCAGTAGCCATTATGTCGTCTATACACTCATTGTCGAACTCGACTTTATAATTGATGTTAAGTTCCATAACACACCCCGTGTCTAAATATGTTTTATTCGTCCTTAATTTTATCGCCAAAAAGTTTCTTGGCAATTTTGATATAATATTCGCTTAATTCGTCGTCGGTCATTTCGTTGGTAAAGAACTCGTCGATGCAGGCAGGTTCTTGTCCTTGCATTTGAGGAGGCATATCGGAATACCACTCTTTTAAGTACGCAACATAGATGAGCACTTCTTCGGTGGGATAGTTTTCAATGCCAATAAGAGGAGAGATGCCACCGTCGGTTAAGACATCGGATAATTCGCTCCAAAAGATGTCCCAATAATCGTCGTTGTCGCCAAGAGCTTCTTGCCAATGGCTGATCATATTATCAATAACGTCGATAGGAAGAACCTTAACCGCTTCTTCAACGTCATCGCCAAATTCTTCTTTCGCTTGCGTCAAGAAGTCTTCGCGCTGGTATTCCAAGTCAACCTCCTTGGATATCATTTCGCGGTTATCGCGAATGAACTCAACGAGAGCATCTTCAAAGTCGTAGTATGCCTTATCTTTGAGGTGAGATACGGCAGGATTTTTATCTATGAACGACGCGACCTTTTGTCTGAGCGAACCGTCGGTACATTCATTCCAAAACTTATCGTTTATCATACGGGAACTCCTTGTAATAAATCATCAAGCGTAACAGACGGCTCGACATTTTCTGTTTCTTCTTCGTCTTCGACGTCGTTATTTGTCTCGCTCTCTTCGATGTATTCTTCGTCATCATCGAGTTCAATATAGGCTGTTTCAGGAAGGTCATATGACTCATGGTAAATGCCATCTTCCTGATTGTATGTAATTCTTTCGCCGAACATCATTCCGTGTTCTTCAAAAGTGGCTGCAAGTCGCCTTACTTCAAGCTCGCGACACACCGCTTCAAGACTTAAGCAATCTTCGGTGTCAGCATCGCGATCTATTAAGCAACTGCCTGCCGACCAAGCACATTGAACGTCAAACGTTAATTTTGTTAAGCCGTGAGGATTATCTTCCCTGTCTTGCAACTCTAAAGAAGTTCTATAAAAGTACGGTGCTTGTACACCATTTGCATATTCTAAGAATTTGTCAACGTTTTTGGTGGGAAGTACCAATTGCATTTCACCACAAGCCCAGTTAGGCATAGCAACCTCCAAAGCACCATTCGGTGCTGATTTTTTGATTTTAGATTAGAGACAAAAGCCGAAAGCGCCGCCGGTACTGTAGTTGGCATAGTAGTATCCGCTGCTACCGTTGCTGCTGACATAGCAGAAGTTGGTGCTATAACCGCAATAGGGTGAGCGAAGCCACTTATAATCGTCAAACACTCTGTTCGTTTCCGATACAAAGTATTCGTACTGCTCATCTTCGCCGGGGCGAGAGTATTCAACCTCGCCGCGAATTTCTACTTCGCTGAACAAGAAGAGTTTATCCGTAGTCGCTATAATTTCACGACTGCCACCGCCGGCAGAAGTGTGTTTAATGACGGGTTTAATATTGTTACGGAGAACCTCAGGGAGTAGGCGAAGAATTCTTTCCATACGAACCGTTCTCATTTCGCAATCCTTCCAGCTCGTAGTGTTATCACGCTCTTTATTCATTCTGAATAAGCCGTCACAAGTTAAGATACCGAATGTAGTCTTTGCATTACCCTCGTTATCAGCAAGTTTGTCTTTGTCCGTATCGAGCAAAATTATTTTGACCTTCTCGCCGGTATAGAGTTCGATAGTTTTATAATCGCCCACGCCGAAACGTTCGGTAACGTCATCGTGAGTGTTGATGTATTCAACAAGTTCCTCGAGGGAGCAATCAATTTCTTGCGGAACATGCGTTCTCGTCTTATTGAATACCTTGCAATTGTGACAGTGAGGCTTTTCGCCAAATAATTCGCAGAAACTGCATTTTGCTTCCATATGTATTACCTCTTGATATTTTTTATCGCCTCGGTGGCGAGTCGGTCGCACTCATTATTGAATGCGTTATCGGAATGACCTTTAACTTTTACAAACTTAACCTTGTGAATTTTGGTCAGGTCGATAAGCTTTAGCCATAAGTCTTTGTTTTGTACGGGTTTTCTTCCGCTCGTTCGCCAAGCGGAGTTCTGCCAATTTGTTAACCAGTTCTGGTTGAAGGCATTTACAACATAAGCCGAATCACTATAAAGCGTAACCCTGCTTGGAGACTTGAGGGCGAGAAGTGCATTGATGACTGCGGCTAATTCCATTCTGTTATTTGTTGTTTCAGCTTCGCTGCCGCTAAGCTTTTTTGAGTGGTCGCCACACATCAATATGGCACCCCAACCGCCAGCGCCGGGATTTCCAGAGCAAGCGCCGTCCGTATAAATTGTTACATCATACATTGCCATTAAATCTCCGTTTTTTATTGTTGTGTTCTTACAATCCATGTAGTAAACTGGTGATCATGAAGGAGTAATCCAGTGATTGGATAGGGAGTTTTTGGACATCATTTGGATTGTTCTTGTGAAAAAGTCAAGTGAACGTCCAAAGACATGTGAATAAATCTGATAAAAAGATTTGGTTTCTTTGTGTATCAACAGACCGACTCGTGCAGTGTCGCGCGCCGACGCCATTGAAGTGGCTCAGGAAGACGTTCCGCCATTCTGGCTGCGACCCTTGTCTCTCCGACATTTTGGTACTTTAGATATAATCTAAAGCTCTACCCGAAGGTAGACATAACGATTGTAAGTAAAAGCTTAAACACGAAAAGGGGGCGGCGGCGTACCTCCAGCGGAGGAGCCGCCTGTTAATAAATCAATTTATTATCATAACTTAAACTCGATTTCGCAGGAATCGGTTTAAGTTATTATCATAAAATGATTTGTTGTTACGGTTTAGTTTGTTACATCCGATATAACCAGATGCCCAATGTTATGTATTAAAATTGGCATATCTATTTAAGCTTTTTAAGTTTTAAGATTAACCAGCACGCAGAACATCTTTAATTGTCTGTTCAACGTCCTTATCAAATTTTGTGCTGTACGACTTAATAATCGTATCGATTGTTGCACCTTCAACCATGCGGTAGTAGGAGATAAGTCCTTGAAGGTGTTGTGTATCCTCAAGGCTCCATATGTTCCCGTTCTTCTCATCGTTCATAAACGAGAACAGCATTGCCTTGAAGATTTTTTTCTTGGAATGACCAATCGTAATTTGGTTGTCGCTGTTAAGCATTACGCCCAAATTCCAGTTTCGACCAGCAGAACTTCCGTACCTCGTCTTCGCCGTGTTGAGAGAGAAGGGGGCGTGGAACTTGTTGGTAACGATGTCTACGATAGTGTCCTGAACCTCGCGCCAATTAAATGCCAAGTCGCTCGAAAAAATGATGTCATCCGCATATCTCGTATAGACGAGGTGAGGAGTCATCTCTCTTGCGGTCTTTGCAATGTAATGGTCGATTGGTATCATAAATAAGTTGGTGAGGGTAGGGCTGATGGGAGTGCCCTGCGGCAAACCGTTGTTGAGATAGCATATTGACAAAGTCTTTACCAGAGCTTCTCTTCCGTTGGGTCTTGCAACAATTTCGTTGAAAGGGAAGATAGTTTCGAGTTGTGCGATGATGAACTCAGGCTTCGAGCTTCCAAAGAAGTCGTGGAAGTCAAGCTTTAAGAACCAGCGCGATTTGTTGCGCTGATGTCTCTTAACAGCATCGATGGTGCTTCTGCCTTTGACGTAGGCAAACGCCGCGGTGTGGTAGCTCGCATAGAGTTTCTTCTCAAAGAGATATTTGAGTTCTCTTAATGCGTTCATCAAGTCGTCGAGCGGCGCATTTATCTGACGAAGACCGCCGCTGCGCTTGGGAATTTTGAAGCTCCTGTACAGAGTAGACTTGTCTTCGGTATTGATGAGGTTGATGTATTTTTCGTTGAATCTTATAAGAGCCGCAATCATTCCGTCAAAGTCTGTGTCGTCGAGAAGTCTTTGCGGTGTACTATTTCTGAATACGGTCTTAGTATCGTGAGTGTTTTCCATCTGGCGCTCGAACACGGATTCGTTCATCCCGTTCAAAATATCGTCAAAGGAAATCTGATGGAACTTTTGACTTACGGGTACTGTTATGTACGGCATTGTTTGTGTCTCCTAATAAACTGTTTTTTAGATTAGCTTCCATGGAACCTTCAGAGCTCAGAGTGCAGCAGGTGCGATGTCAGAAGATTTCGGAAGAAAATAAAAATAATTTCCTTAAATGTAGGTGAGATGTTGGTGATCCAATCTTGTTGGGGAACCAACTTTCGGGCATACGGTACTCGAAGTCCACAAGAGTCGCTCGCAGGATGCAGATCTGCCGGTCGCTCCTCCCTTGGTCTCCCTGACATTTTGGCACTTCAGATATAACCTAAAGCCTTATCAAAAGATAAGCATTACTTTATTAGTTTCAGTATGCGTCTACTTCAAAGTTGAACGCATCGATTGTTACAATTTTTTTCAACTCATTCTTGCGAACGAAGTTCATAAAGTTCGATACTCCATACGAGCAGACAATTCTTACCGTAGGAGCAACGCCCATTTCTACGTGGCACGCCGTCATGGGAGTGGACTCCTGAGCTTCCTCATGGGAGAAGTCCATACTCTTAATGAAATTGCCAACGCTTTTCGGATCGTGCCAATCCGCAGCGTAGTGTTGCGCATCTTCGAGCCTTGTCCTGAAATCAAACATCGCTTTGATGGACATATTCGCCTTGTTCTTCGTCGCAATCGTGCGGCGCAGGTCAATATTGTCAACGCAAAGGAAGACATATCCGTCAAGCCTTGTCTTTTCAGTCCAGCCATCGCTGCAAATTTTTATATCATCTTTCGCTTCGGGGTTGATAGCGAGTAACATATCTCTTACGGCTTCCGTCTTTAATCGTTTAATGTCGGAGTTCACAAACATCTGGTTTGCAAGGTTGTGAGCCGATACAACATCGAAGTCGTAGAGAGATATCTTCGTGAGACCGAGGCGAATGAGGAGTTCCGCGACCGTTGAGCCAACAGAACCACAGCCGATGATGTGGCAGCGGTTCGTGACTTTCATCGGGTCAAAGTATTCCTGAGATTTTACGAGATTCATATTAACGGCAACCTCCGTATCTGCCATAAACATTGGCGTAGTAATCATCGTCCATAGGGTCGGGGTCGTTGTCGTCGAGAAGGCTTCCTTGTCTTGCTTCTACTTTTGCGCTACGCTTCGGCGAAGTGGTAGCGGGTTTCGATGTGGTTGTTCCACCATAAGTGCCACCACTGTAGCTGCTACCGCCGTAAGTGCCACCGCTATATCCAGAATACGATTCGGTGACAACGCGCTTCGCTTCGTCGAGGAACTCTGTGAGCCAATCACAGTCTTCGACAACAATGTCGATTTCGTCAGTGTTCGTAGACTTGGAGTAAAGCGCATTATTTTGCAGGTCGTAGATTTCGCCGCTAATATCACCGCGCTTATTAAAGATGAGGAAGATGTAGAAGAGGTCAGATGTTGCGGAAGGCATTCCGAAGTTGTTGAGTATATTGTGGCGATACGTCATATCGACACCCGACGGTGTAACACCCATATTGACGTGCGAGTGTCCGTGGAAACGAAGCGCATTGAACGTTTCGTTGTCGAGAGTGTCGAGCCATTTTTCGTACTCTGTCTGATCGGAGATGACTGTCGCGCCGGTGACCTTGTGGGGAAAGACGAGAACGTCTTTAATATAGAAAGCATCCGCCGCGGTTCTTTCAACAACTCCGTGCCATTCTACTTCGGTGGAGTAGGTGTGAACCAGCGCAAAAATCTTCATATATGCTTTTGCCGAGAACGTTATCGTTGCCTTACGGTCGTCTTTAACTTCTTTTAATTTGAAGTTAAGCGTGACGCCATCGGCTTGGTCGTTCTGGAACTTTCTTTTCTTTAAGTTGTGGCTTTCTGCCAGCAACTGCGCTTGTGCCGAGCGCAAAAACTCGGCAATTTCCTTATCGGTTGCAAAAATTTTCTTAGCCATTCGTAGCATCCTCATTTTCGTTATTCTCGCTTATGTAAGCAAGGAATTCTGCGGGCGTCATTTCGGTTCCGTTGTCTGCAATAATACACTTGCAATTGTTGTAATCGAGAGCTCGTCTTACATCGCTCACGAACTGACTTATAACCACGGCATCGCCGAAGTTGATGTTCTTTGTTGCGGCAACGCTTTGCTCGATTGCCATATCCCAATTGCCTTGTTGCAAGAAATTCGAGATATAACTGCTATTACCGCCGAGGCAACCGTAGTGAACCAAATGAGGATGAGCAAGATGCGTTTTCTCGTACTTTCCGGTTCTCGAATGCCTCATAACGTTAAGGCTTGACAAGTTGGTGAGCTTAAACATCGACTCAACCTTGAAGACGCCCTTATTGTCGGCGAACACCGCGTAAAGTATCTTTTTGACGTTCTCGTCCGCGCCGCCGATTGACGAACCTGTGTTTTTGTAGAGGCGTAAGAAGGCGTCGCTGTCGTAATATTCTATCGTGTCTAAAACAGCATACTCCATTACGTTACCTTCGCCCGAACCCAACGTTGTCTTGTGAATGACAATGTTGCTGTGACTCATAAAGAACTTATAAACAGAGTCATCAGCCGAGTTTCCTTGAGCTTGAAGCGCAAGAAGATTTGTGCTACTCATCTCAATGTCACGAAGGCATCTCTCTATGTTCTGCTGATAGTCGGTAACGGAGTTGTGAAGGCTTTCGATGTTATTTTGCAGTGTAGCAATTTGCTTTTTGCGATAGCCGTCGTTCCAACCGATAAGAGTTTTTTTGAATCGAGAAGACTTGAAGTCGTATGGTGCACAAAGGTTGTTGATTATTGAGTTGAACGTTTCCGCATCGCCTTTGCTTATAGACTTAAATAACGCGGTTTCGTCGTCGCTCATTCCATCTTCAAAGTACCACGGGAGAACTCTAAACAAAGACGAACAAAGCTTGTCAATCCATTTGTCGGTTGCCTGCCTTACAATGATGACCGTACTCTTAATTGCTGCATTTGAGTAAACGCGGGTTTCCGATGCTGCCGAAAGAAACGGGGCGACAGGATAGGGAGGGGTATCCAACGAAGCCCAACCATCTTCGGTGATAGTGAGCAATTGTGCTCCGCGCGGCGCGGTTAAAATAAGGAGTTCGATGCCGTTATCTTTGGCGTGCTGTGCGTAAGCATTTCCGCTATTATGGGTGTAAAACTCCATACTCTCCGCCTTAATCGCCTTTAGCGTTTCAATTTCGCCCTGATGGTGTTTCAGGGCGATGAAACGTAATGTTGATGCAAGCGTGAGATTACGCAGTGACATATTATTGCCAAAGAAGACGTCGGCATCAGAACTCGTAATGATATTGTTTACGTAGTCCATATCCTGTACGCTCCTTTATGTATTCTTTATCTTGCGCCGTCTGCCTTTACGATACTGTTCAGGTTGACGGTTGCGCCTTCCGCTACGCCGAGACGCTCGAACGTCGAGTTCAAATCGGTTGCCGTAAGGACGGTGCCGTTGAGGTTGACCATTGCGCCGGATACGCCCGCATTTGCCTTTTCAAATACCTGAGCGGGGGTTTCCGTTATCTCTGCGATAACCTCTTGGCGCATCGTGTTGGTTTTTACAAGAACTTTAATCATAATAATTCTCCTTAAAAGATTTTTTTTGATGGTTGTTTGCGGGTGATCTCCGCAAAGGGAGTGGGGCGCATATCTCAGCGCCCCGCCGAGTGATGCTTACGCTACGGTGATGCCGTCGATGAGCTTCTTGCGCTGCGTCGAAACTGCTTCTGCCGCTTTGGTGACGTCTTTCTCAAGCTGCTCGAGATAAGCAACCACGCCGCCGACGATTTCCGCCACGTGCTTCTTCGCTTCGTCCGTGCTGAGACCTGCGGGAAGCGTTCCCGTAACGGTTGCGCATCCGTCGCTTTCGCCGCGACCTTTGCCGCCGAACGTTACGCCGTAGGGAGTGATGCTGCCTTTGCCTTCGCTGTACGATACCTTGAACTTCACGTTGCCGTCCTTATCCTTTACGGACAGTGCGTCGGGGTTGTACTTCTTGAGAAGTTCGATTTCGTCCACTTTGATAGTGGAAGTGAGTGCATAAGCATCTCCGGTGATTGTGAGTTTCATACTTGACTCTCCTTTTGAAAAATATTTTTTTATCTCAACATTGAGTTGGATACAGATGTATGGTGTCTAAATATGTTGCATAGACACAAAAGATATATATGAACGCCGCATTACCGTTTCCTACGGCGAACATATGTCGTAAACCGTGATTGCAAAGTTGAAACGGAACTTTACAATCAGTTCTTAACAGCCTGCTCTACGGGAGCATAACGTTCGCTGTTAAGCTGTTCGAGTAAGCACTCAAAAGGGTCGGTGGAATTGCTGAGAACCATCTTGACGATGGCGGGGCTGAAGCCGCTTACCAAAGCAACACCAAGGTCGTTCTTTTTAACGGGGATAGTTCCCGTGCGGCTGCAAATGTTCCAGAACACCAAGCGGGGGAGCTTGTAACCGTGTTTCGCATAACGTTTTGCAATAACCGCAAAGAGCTTTTTATCGATGCCGCGACCGCGATAGCCCGTAGCACCGAAGTTGGAAGTGGTTGCGCAGCTGTCGAACTCCATATCGGAAAGGATAAGGATGTTCGCCGGAAGCTCGGACTGCTTCATGTGTGCCTTAATTGCCGTCGTCAATATCAAGTCAAACACGGCTTCGATATTGGTATTCGCAACCTCGTTATGGCTAAGGGCGATGCCGATTTTGTCGCATAACGACTTGCCACTTGAAAGGTCAACGAGCTTCGGATGTTCGCTGAACGTGATGTAGGTATCCTTGAACTGTCCCGAACTTCTTTCAGCGAAGTAGATCGCCAAAGCATTCGCAACATCAAGGCAGCTTACGCCTGTACCGCCGACTACGGAAGTCATACTGCCAGAACCGTCGGCGACACAAATCGTGTTGCCGCTTTCTTTGACGTAATCGGGAAGCGCCTTCCACATTTCTTCGAGCGCTGTATCTTTATTTTTCAGCGACCAGCCCGATTTGTACTTGTGGACAATGTCGTGAGGGAAGAGGACGCCGGCGTTGATTTTCGCTTCGCCCTTTTCGAGCTTGCCGAGATATTCTCTGCGGCGCTGTTCGTCGTTGCGAAGGAATGCGTTGTTGTAGATGAGGTTTGCCCTCGAAGGAACCGCCGAGTAATCGATACCCGACCATTCGCGGTTACTCATCTTAACCTCGACAACGTTCGTGTAAGAGCGAAGCGCGGCGAGCATTTTACGGTATTGTCTTTCGGTCATACCGAGCTTACTGATGAGAACCTTTGCAAGGCGGCGGGTTTCGTTCGACGATGCGTTTGCCGACGGCATCCACTTCGCGCAGAGCGAAATCGTTTTCTTTTGTCCCATTGCATACATATCGTTGTTGAGTTGCTCTTTGATGATTGCCACCGCTTCGTCGCAAAGGCTCGTATCGAGAAGAATAACAAGGTTGTCCCAACGTGTGTATTCGGGGATGAGTTTGAGAAGTTTGACTGCCATATCCGCTTCGTTTACGGAAAGGTATTCCATACCGATGCGGAACAGTCTACGCTCTCCAAGTCCGCCGCGAACGTCGCCAGCGAAGAAGAGCCACTTTATTGCGAGAAGTTTATTCTCGAAGAATGCCTTTGCAAATCTTTGCTTGATGCGTTCCGGAGTTTCGTTGCGCAACGAAGATACCGCAAAGTTGAGGTCGAGCAATTCTTTGCCCGTGGTACGATACCCAACCGCACCGTTTTCCGTAACGGACTCGTTGAAGTCTTCGCCGATAGTGCGCTTGAGATTTTCCATAAAGTTAGACATATTTACCTCCAATGAATTAAAATATAAAATCTTAACTCCAAGACGGAATTCAAAAAGAGATTTCAAGTCCTTGTTTTGTAACGTTGCTGTTACCGTCTTTGAGTTGATGGTACAAAAGAATGGGAGCGGTGGGACTCGAACCCACGACCACGAGCTTAACAGGCTATTCAGTAAAATTGCTGTGAGAGATTTACCAAACCTCATAATGATACGCGCTCTACCGACTGAGCTACGCTCCCATAACGAGACCCGTTGGGGCGGTTCACTTTAACTCGATGTGACCCTGCTTCACGAGAATTGATGCGTCTGTAAGTTCTAAATTACTTTCGCAAGAGCTTCTTCAGAATGCTTGCGCTCACAAGATATGTTCTTGCTGACAGCCCCTCTTGTTTTCTATCATGTATACACCAGTGATTGTAGCTCAGATAGCAAGCTTGACAGGCGACCCTTGGTTTCCGTCTTATCGTAGCGGTGGACGTCGGACTGATGTAGATGACCGATGGTATGCGCATACCAGCTATATATCTGCATTCGCCTCGAGAGTTTTTCAGGCTCTGTTACGGGGAGCTCTCCCGCCCTTAATGAGGCAGTCGCATTCAAAAAAAATGATGGAGACGGCAGGACTCGAACCTGCAACCTTCGGCACCCTATGCAAAAGAAAAAAGTTGCTGTATGAGCCTAACAAGACTCGTCTTTAACGACGCTCTATCCAGTTGAGCTACATCTCCATAAAGGTAGGAAAAGAGGGAAGAATGTGAGTGTTATGAGGAAATATGCTTTCTTCTACTTTCTGTTAAGGTTGCTGTGTGCGAATCCTACCCATTTCGCTTAAAACACAATCTTCCCTTTACAAGGCACAACAATATAGAAATCTTTTACCTGAAAAATTGCTCTATGTAATTGCTGTAAGTGCCTTATATAGTTTTACAGGCGACAACTATCAACGCCGGCAGCCCGCCAATATTTTAAGCCCGGAGGTTGCCTAAGCAGGCTCTCATCAGCCGACGCTACTGATGAGTGATGTAAACAAGACGCTTAGTTTGTTGCGGGAGTTGAACCCGCTGAATTCTGTTACAGGAGAATTTGTTTACCGTTTATGTAAATTGCTGTAAGCGTCTTTTTATTAACCCCCAATAAATTCAGCAATCATTTTGCGATTGCAATATAACTGCCATATTCCGGGGGGATTGTCTTTTTTGAACTGCTCGAACGCCTTAAACGCCTCGTTCTTGTCAGTAAATTCGTGTAATTCTTCCGTCTTAAACTCAAAGATGTGATATTCATCCGCGATTCCCATTTGAGCGAGGAACTCTTGGCGGAACTTATCAATCTCTTCGTTAACTTGCGCGCTGTCCATATCTTCTTCGATAGGATCCTTGATGTGGCGTATCGTTGTACATTTTACAAACAAATGTTGTTTGAGTTTTTTGACAAACTCACTTAACGTTTGTCTGATATCACCGTAACAACGGTCAGCTAACAATTGTGCCTGCTTGTGAACGGTGCAGCGGTCTTGCCTGTTTGGTGAACAGGTGCTACAATCGCGTCCGCCGACATCAGCGCAAAAATCATCGCCACGTTGCAGTATCTCAACAATATCTTGCTTTCTGTCGGTTTCGGGTTTGTGTGGATTGGTGCGAACGAAATCGTCTACAATGTCGTAGGCTATCGTGTTTTTGCACTCGGAACACGTCCAGTCCATCAGGACTTGTTTGCCACAATGAGGGCAAGTGATGTAAGTAGGCGTTTCGTTTCCCATAAAAGACTCCTTTTATTTAACTTTTCGGTGCGGCGGAGTAGGTGGCTTTATGCTCGGCGAGCCAGCGTTGTACAAACCAAAGCTGACCACAGCCACCGCCAATATCATCTTGTCCAGCAGGGTCAAAGATACGAGTGTTGTATCCCTTGTTTATAAAGCTTTGCTCAACAGAACGAATAAAGTCTAAGTCTTTGTAGCCGGCGTCTTTCATCGTTTCATCACTACTGCAAACGACAGAAAAGGTGAAATTAAACACAAGCGGGCTAAACAAAGCCTGTAACCTTACGATGTCTGCACTGGTGGAATTGACAGCACCTTCGACGCAATAGTTGAGGTAGGGATGTCTACCCGTTTTATGCCACCACATAATGCCATAATCACGTATTTCTTCGAGCGTTAATTTATTCTTGTAAGGAATAAGCTTGTTGCGATCCTCGTCATTGCTGCGATGTATGCTGAACTGCAACCCTATTTTGTCGATTTTTTTGGAAAGCTCAAGGAACCCCATTAAAGCTCGAGGATTGTTAGGTGCAATAGTAGATATGAGTAATTGTGCGGTGGGGTACAACACATTCAAACGCTCTATCGCGGTCGCTACCGCATCCCAATTCAACAAGGGTTCACCCATCGACATAAACATGATTTGAAATTTGCGAACTTCTTGCGTGTTTATGTTTTGGTCTTCGATGACCGTTTTGACTTGCGAAACTATTTCATCGCTCGTCAGGTTTCTCACAAACCGCTTACCGGTTCCGCAAAATGAGCAGCCAACGGGGCAACCGCTTTGTGTGGAACAGCAAATCACCGTCCTTTCGGCGAAGGAATTGTATCGATAGAGTACAGATTCAGCGACAAAATCATTGCCACTAAATACATACTTAAATACGTTACCCTCGGAACTATCGAACCTTTTGAATTCCATTGAGATTATCTCCCGTTAGGACGCTTTTTTTTCGCGTTCTGCAAGCACTCTTTCGTAGCACTCTTTGCAGAGCGAAATGTTGTTGCCCTCGGCGTCTTTCGTTACGAGTTCGTCGGGGTAGTGGTACTTTCCGCAGCGAGTGCATCTTTCTTTGCCGTAGTTCGCTACGTAATCGACGGCGGAGCAGTATTTCAAGCCCTTGACTTTACTCTTTTCGCAGGCGGCAATGTAAGCCTTTGCTTTTTCTACCGAAGTCCATTGTGCTTGTGCCATAATTTATCTCCTTATAGATGATTCTTTGTTGTGGTGGATTGCCCAAACGCGGTACAAGGTTTATCCTTCCTCCGCTGCGGCACGCAGCAGGAGGAAGGGGGACGTAGTCCCAAGACTCATAAACCTTGGATTATTATTGCGGACTATGCGAAGAGCGTAAGTGGGCGCCAGCCCCTGTAGCTCTTCGTCATGAGAAGCAACAATGTTACGACGTTGTGTTACATTCGGTAAGACCAAATGCCTAAAACTGATATGTATTTAGAATAACCGTTTGGGTACATTTGTTTTACGCAGACAAGGTCTGCAAATGGTTCATTGTTTCGGTATCCGTAAACACAATTCCTTTGTTTGGAACGTTCACGGCTTCCTTTTTGACTGCCACCCAACGCCCTGTGGGTTGCAATTTGTTGCGTTCGTCGTGACGCGCTTCGAGTATTAAAACTGCGTCCTTGAACTTTTCTTTACAAGCTGCACAAGGTTCGACGCTTGTGCAAAGGTGCATAGGCGCTTCACCGTCATAGGCGGCGCCAAGCAAAGCTATTTCGCCCGTCTCTTGCCCGCAGTAAAAGCAAGTACAAAGAGTAGGGTTTAAGCCGTGCTGTTTGTGTAACCTTATACTATTAGACATAATCTTCGTCTCCTTGTGTCTAAATATGTTTTGTGGTATTCACAATCCTGTGTATAATAGAAGGATTATCGGAATTCTCCGGATAAGCTTGGATACGGGTTCTTCTGTAAGAATATCGGGAAAGTTTGATGTAATCGAGAGATTAACATTAAGGGAACGTTACCGAAATTCAAGGAAATTTGCTGAGACCGTAGATAGCTTAAAGGACGAAAGCCATTGCGATTGGCGCATGCTGGTGCCTGCTGGCAATTCCATCCTGAGGCGTCGTCCCGCGGCGCCGTCCGTCTCCCTGACATTTTGATACTTTGAGTTTTACCCAAAGCCCAAACCGTTAAGGTAAGGAATACGATTGTGAATTTACCGTCGGCACTCGGTAGGCAAAGGGGGAATACCTACCGAGCGGAGGTGTTGTGAGGTATAAGACCTGCCGACGGTGCGAAGTGTCTAAATATGTCGCAAATGTCCCAAAATTTTAGGCACCTCGCAGGTGTCATTGGTGATTGACAAGACGATTATAGAACATATTTAGACATAAGTCAAGCGTTTTTACAAACTTTTTTGACTTTTTTTTTATTTTTGTTCGTTGGCAATGCGAGCCTTGACCTTTTCGCGATAGCGGCGGTTGTACTCGGACTTCTTGGTTTTCGCCAGCTGTTCGGCGGAGAGTGCCTCGGATTCGGGTGCTGCGCCGACGGGGGCGGGGGCAGTTCTGTGAACGGGCTGTTCGATTGCTCTTTGCGAGCGAGTCGTCAGCTCATACGACCTGATTTCGTCAAGCAAACGATACTTGGTCGATTGAATGCGGCAGTAGATCGCATCGTCTTTGTGGACGACAAACTCTACGCCGGTGCAGTTCAGCACGACCTTCGCCGAGCCGTTCTTATCGATTTTCGAGAGCAACTTGTCGCAATGCTTTAACGCTTTCGATTTTTTGCCGATAGTTTCGGCGGTCACGATATCCATAATTACGCTCCTTTTTGAGAATAAAAAAGACACCGCATAATACATGGGTGCCATTAGGTTTGTGGGTTATTTACTTTTTGGGTGGTGCGGCGTCAAATACGCCCTCGAACACGATGCCGAGACCGATATTGCCGTCTTCTCTCGGATAAACCTCGAAGTTGTTCGCTTTACGTAAGGCGTCGCAGAACTTGTCAATCATATCGATAACGACAAGGCTTGCGATAATCTCTACGCAAATTGAACTACCCGTAAGGTCGTCGGGAGTTACGTTAATTTTTGCGTTCTTGTCGGTTTCCCATACAAAGTCCGCTATGTCCTGAATTGCCTGCTTTGTTTCGTCGTAACGCTGATGGTTTTTGACGAGAATGACATTCTTGGGCATATGGTCTTCATAGTAGGCGAGAAGGGCATCAATTCCGTCTTTTTTCTTCACGCTATACCTCCTTTACTGCGAGGCGTTCGCAGCCGTCGCAATTATTATATTATTGTTGCGACAACTGTAAGTCGTCAAGAAATACTTGTGAGCATTGAAATAAAAAGGTGGCGGGTTTACGATACCCGCCAAAACGCAATGAATGTTTTCCACTATGAAAAACAAACACCCACCACGCAAGGCGTGGTATATATAGCAACACCACCACGAGTGCTATATACATTAGTTATAATAGCACTATTCGTCGTCATTGTCAAGATGTTTTTGCAACACGACGCCATACTTTTCCTCTAATGCCGTAAGGCAAATCGTTGTAATCGACATACCCGTATCGGCTAACAATTTTTCCAACGCGGGTTTGTACTCGATTTGCAATCGAATTTTGGGTTCATATATAGTGCCTTTTTCACGCTGCTTTTGTTTGCGACGCCATTCCTTAACCTTTTCGGGGTGGGTGGCGTGATATTTTTTTTGGGTTGCATAACCGCCTTCGCGTGTCGATGAGAGCGAACGCCGTGCAGGCTTTTTTTCGTCAGCCATATTACACCTCATTGTGCTTGATAGTGCAATTATAGCACAACGCAATGCAAAAATCAACCGCTATGACGAGCGTGAGCTTGATTTGTGATAAAAGTGCTTTTGCAATCGGCGATGTAACGCCGCCGAGCTTCGGTTTCCGTGTAATCGTAGTATTGACGAACACCGAGAGCGCCGTATATTACAACGGTGCCCCGAATGTTACGCTCAATGAGATGAATGAACCGCCGCGCCATTAGTTGGACGCGGTTTCGTCGGTATAGCCCTTGTAGCCGTCTACGCCGTACAGTCTGCCCGTTACGAGGCGGTTGCAGATGTCAACGAGAATGCGACGGAAGAAGGCGTCATTCGATACGCGAATGGTAAGCTCGTGCTTGTTGGACTTTTTGCCGTACAAGGCATCGAGATACTTCACGTCATAGTTGTTGCACTTGTAGATGGGCGTATCGTCGTCGTTGCAAGGCAAGATTTCGTCGATGACGGTCTGTAAGAGCTTGCATACCTGCGAATTGCTGGTAGGCGTCTTGCCGAGCTTAATCTCACGCGCCTTTTCTTTGAGGAAGTACGATTTCGCAATCTTGTCCACGTCCGCGCCGAGTTCCTTTGCGACACGCAAGCACATAAGCTGGTTGACGGCACTCGCCGTTAATTCCCAATGCGTATCGAGCTTGGCGTGCGAACAGAACGCAAGCAAGTCAATCTGACGCTTACGGGTATCGGGGTCGATAGCGATAACGCGAGGATTGTTCTTATCGTCGCTTTTCTTTTCCTTGTGCGCAAGGGTTTCGTAGCTGTACGCTTTGATAATTTCGACGATGGGGTTGGGCTTTTTGGCGTACTCGTTGTACATATCGAGAGCTTTCGCCTTCGCATAGTCCTTTTCCGCCTTGTCAAGTTCGCCCATTGCCGCGTTATACGCCACGAGGTCTACGGGATTTTTGCCGAGAGCTTCATTTGCCTTTTTCATCGCTGCGTCATACGCTTCTTTTGCGATTTCGAGAGGGGTTTTCTTTGCTTCGTTTGCCATAATGTTACACTCCTTGAATGTATAGAATTTTTTTGAGCAATCGGTTGGCTATCCACGTCCGCCACGAGGAGGCTTGCCCATTGGACGCGCGGCTCACATAACGTGAGCCATAAGGAGGAGAAAAATGAAAGAAGGAAGGAGATTAGTTATGGTTGTGCAAGTTGTCCAATAAAAAGGACACGAACCGTTCGAGGCATTGTTCGCCCCGATTTGCGTAATGCGCCGCAATCTCGGACACTTGTGCCAGCGATACATTATCGGCTAAACACAACGCCGCCGAGCGTTCAGGCATCTCGAAGAGATACTTTTCCATATACACCTCAAAGCGATTTTTTGTGGGTACGTCCACAAGCGTTAGGCAATTAGCGAAATCACACTCGCCGCGAGAAGGCTTGCCTTTGAGTGCATAAAGAACGCCCCGCGCAAATCGCGCGAAGCGTTCCCATTATTGAAGCGTATTGCTACGCTAATTGTAAGGTTTTGATAATTCACGCTATTCAATATCCGTTTCTAACGCACACCGAATACACAGTATTGCCCCTTGGGGTATAGCAAGTGTAATGCTCGCACGACGGGATTACCTTCGATTTGACAAACATAACGCCGTTTGTCTTACCCACTTGGGGCAAGTAACGCTATGCTGGCGCACCATTGTACGAAAGTCGTAATAATGACATCACGCATAGACACACGTTGCACAAGCCGAGTTTAGGTTTGATGCCATACCTGTTGCCATTTTCACTATCTGACGCGCAAAGGGGCTTAATTCCGCGATTGCTTAACCGACGCATTTTTGATTTGGCTGAATGTACAGCCTTATGCTTGCGCATATGCCACTCATCACTATACCCTGATGGTGAATGGGACGGGTAACGAATTACCCATTTTTTGCAAATCAGCCGATATTGCTATCGTTACCACCTTGCGCCACGTGGAGGCTTTGCAATGCAAGGCAACACCAATGTGTGGGTGTTCCCCCCGCGGAAGGGAAGGCACCCCACATAATCGAAGTTTTGCCGTTTGTGTCTTGACGGTCTGGCAAGTCATAGTTGTTGTAATGAACGCTATGCCGTCCACCCTTACGGGGCGCGTTTGGCACGCGAAGCCCCATAGGCAATTAGTCCCTATGGTAACTGTTTTATGATAGTCGCGATGTGATGCACGACATAAAACCGAATTAACGTAACGCAAGCCGTTTTTCACGCTTGCCCCGTTCACTCAAAGAGTAACAAGGGGGACACAAGCGCGCCGTTCGCCGTGTGGGCGGTGGGTTGCTTGCCCCGTTCACTCAAAGAGTAACAAGGGGGACACAAGCGCGCCGTTCGCCGTGTGGGCGGTGGGTTGCTTGCCCCGTTCACTCAAAGAGTAACAAGGGGGACACAAGCGCGCCGTTCGCCGTGTGGGCGGTGGGTTGCTTGCCCCGTTCACTCAAAGAGTAACAAGGGGGACACAAGCGCGCCGTTCGTTCACGGGGGCGCGTATTATGCGCGCGCATACGGGGCAAGGGCGCAAAAGAAAACCGCCCCCCGTTTGGGTGGGCGGTTGTTTTGGGTTGTGGGTGGGCGGTTATGCGTTCGCCGTTAGTCCGATTTTGTCCGCTTTTGCTTTTATGCGCTGTCTGTACGTGTTTACGTTGCCCCGTGCTATGCCCATTTTTTGGGCGATAACGTCCAAAGAGTAACCGCGCAAGCGATAAGATAAAAACCGCTTTTCGTTTTGGGACAATTTCAACGCCGTTATTAACTCATTAACGCGCTTGTAGTCCGTCGCGGTGGGTATGTCCCATTCGTCGGGGATTTCGTAAAAAAGCGCGTTGCCGTTTTCGTCGATTTCGTCCACGTATGCCCGTTTATATTCGCGTTGCCGTTCGCCCATAATGTAGTGATTAACGGCGCGAAAACAAGCGCGCAAAATTGTTACGGGGTTGCCGTCCTTGTCCGTTTGCCCGTCCGCTGTCTTGTCTTGCAAAGTCTTGCCCATATAGGCGCATAAAAACAAGCAAGCCGTTTGCGCTATGTCGTACCCGTCCGACAAGGGCGCGCCCGTTTTCTTGTTTTCGGTGATGTCCGCGACAAGTCCGCAATATAGCGAATAAATAAACGGCTGTCCGCCTTTTTGGTAGCACGTTTTCAAGGCGCGCACGGCTATGCGTTCGCCCATTGTTTGGACGTTGTCCGCCGTTATAATTTCGGCGTTGTTTACTTGCACGGGGGCAAGCGTTGCGGGGGTGGTGGTGTGGGTGTTTTGTCTTTTCGTTTTCATAGTTTGAAAAACCTTTACCGCCTTTTTAATTTTTGGGTGCAAACAGTCTTTCGGCGGTTGCTGTTTACGTGCTTATTATAGCACAATTTCGGGGGCTGTCAACGGAATTTTCAAAAAAAATCAAAGTTTTTCGTTTTGGCAATTCCTGCGCATTATGCGCGCGATTGCCGCGTCAGCTGCGCGTGCGTGTGTGCCTGCACGCCGGTGCGCGCGTGGGCGTGTGTTACGCGCGTATCAAAGTTCGCGCGCGACTTTTCGGGCGGTGGGTTTTGGGTGTTTGTGTCCCCCGTTTTTGGGCGGTTTTTCGCCCCCGTTTTGGGTGGGTTTTTCGGCTTGCTTTTCGGGTGTGGGTGGGTGTGCGTGTGGGTTGTCTTTTGGGGGTTGTTTTGGGGTGGTGGTGTGGGTGGGTGTAGTGGGCGAACGCGAACGGCAACGGCAACCGCGAAAAGGCGAACGGGCGCAAGGGCGCACGGCAACCGCAAACGGCGCAAGCGTGAACGGGCGCACGGCTTGCCCGTTTTCGTCCGTCCGTCAAATCTTATCTTTTTAGCGTTGATAATATTTACCGTATGGGGGGGGGGTATTTTACAGCCAAACGGCAACCGAAAAACGGCGAACAGTATGTGTCCGCTCACTCTCACTCCCACGCCCATTTTTCCGAACACCGAACACATCCGTTCGGTAGGCGGTTTCGGAAACCTTCCCAATGGTGGGGGAGAATTTAGAAACAGGAATCACGGCTTTTTATTGCGATCCATACAGACGATTGATAAATTCTCCCGCACAGTAGGCAACTTTATCGAAGACCTATTGATTTTATCAAATAGGGCATATTTTACATGGTTCCGAACAGCACTAATTTTAGTGCCCGCAGCCACTATAGTAACAGAGGTCTTCTTATATAATATATAGTAACAGTAAGCTCTCTTATATATAGCTTATAGTAACAGTAAGCTTACAACGTATGCTTTCTTAGTTCAGAGTATAAAAAGAAAAAAAATAATAAAAAAAGAAAAGATTTTTTGAAAAAGTTTATTTTTTTTCGTAAAAACGCTTGACTTGTGTCTAAATATGTTTTATAATAAGAGGGTAATCTGAAGTGAATGAGATATTAAAGATATTCGCCTGATTGAAACCCATAGCCCCTCGGGCTGCAATCGACAAGAGTGAGTGCCACCTTGTTCCCACTGCTAACTGCGAGCGTCATACATGACGTCACAGCGAGCAGCCGATTAGGGAAAAATGGTAGCAAAATTGCTCCTTTATTATCTCTTTCTTTTTACAGGTGCCAAAATCCGCCCCTACCATAGGAGATAAATTTTTCGATTTGCAACCCCCAGGGTTGCATTTTTTGATTTTTACCCCCTATAATTGGGGTTTTGGAGGACGAATGAAAGTTAAAGTTTGCGACGCTTTGTGCGGCGCGGGCAAGACGGTATCCTGTATCAATATGATGAACTCCGACACGGAGCACAAATACATCTTTGTAACACCGTATTTGAACGAGGTAGACCGTATTAAAAATGCTTGTACGGATAGAGGGTTCGTTACCCCCGAGAAGACTTACGATAGTCACTTCTCGAAGATCCGCGACTTGCCAAAGCTACTCGCCGCCGGCAAGAATATTGTAAGTACCCACGCGCTGTTCTCTTGTTACACTGATGAGATTAAAGACCTTATTAAAGAACAAGGCTACATACTGGTGCTCGACGAAGTAATCGATTTATTCCAGCCCGTAGACATAGACCGTGGCGACATTGACTTCCTCAAGCGCAACAATATCGCAAGAGAGGAAGGAGACAATATCATCTGGGAAGACGACGACTACAACGGCGCAGCATTCAGTGAAGTGATGCGGCTCTCGAAGTCGAGAGATATGGTCAACTACGACGGGGCATTTTACTTCTGGGCACTGCCGATAGACGTATTCAAATGTTTCTCTGATGTGTACGTGCTTACATACCTATTTGAGTATCAGCTCTTAAAATATTTCTTTGAAGTGAACGGTATCGAGTACGAGCTTATAGGAACCACAAAGAAGAACGGTACCTATCAGTTCTGTCCGATTAGCGAAATGAACAGAGCTCAGGATTTACGGAGCAAAATCCATATCAATACTTCCGAGCGATTCAACGAAATCGGATACGATAATTTTTCTCTCTCGTCTGGATGGTTTGAAAGAGCGGAGAGGGAAGCGGGGCAGCCGAAGTTGGCTGTTTTACAAAACAATTTATACAACATATTTAGACACAAGGGTGTGGGCGTGAATGACAAAATGTGGACTACGCTCAACAAATATAGAAAGTACCTAAAAGGAAAGGGGTACGCAAACAACTTCCTTACGTTCAACCGACGCGCGTCTAACGAGTACGTTGACAAACACCACTTGGCATACTGCCTGAATGTTTACATGATGCCGTGGATGAAGAACTATTTAGTCCGGCTCGGCATCAAAGAAGTCAACCAAGATATGTACGCGCTGTCAGTTCTGATACAGTGGATATTCAGGTCTGGTATCAGAAACGGAGACGAGATTTGGGTATACGTTCCGAGCAGCAGGATGCGATACTTGCTCCAAACGTGGCTCGACAACTTGGCGGAAGGAAACGATCTTAAAGAAATTAAATTCAATATAAGGAATGTAAATAGGCTTGGTGTCGCTGCCTACCAAATGAAAAAAGCAGCGAAGACTAAAAATAAGGAGGCTAACAAGAAATGAAGACTTGCGAAAATTGTTACTGGGCGGACAAATGTCCTGACGCCGGAAAACGTTGTGAATACTACGACCCCATCATCGGAGGGGAAAACATTGTGCGTAGAGAATACGAGGAATCATTGAAAGAGCGCGTTGAGGAATATAACGACCTCGTGCGTGAGCAACAAGACGATTATAACGGAGACTAAATGAAGACAAGGTCAATAAGGATTTTATCACTGGAATCTAAGGATATATACGCCGCGATGAATCTGGTCAACGGAGACGGTAGCGGGTATAACATAAGGAACAAGGACGGCGCAATTTCGCTGCGCAAATTCGAGAACACACTTGACTGGAGCCTTGACACGATTAAGCTCCAAGAAGAATACGAGAAGGCAGTTCGCCGCAGAGACTTCTATTTCGTCGTCAACAAGCGGAAGTACACGCAGACAATTATCAACGTTAAATTCTCATACTCATACAAAGAATTTAACAAAGTCGGCAAAAACGTGTATGTGCGCGACGGCTACGATTTCCGAGACTGTGTGTTCACCGACGGTGTCTGCATTAAGGGCAGTTTGATTGTCGGCATTCAGACCAACGTCGAAGTACTGAATGAGGCGCCGAAAGAATTGATACCCACGTACTTTACATATGCCGACGGGTGCTATCAGCTCACGGGTGCTATACCGGTTATTAAGAACAAAGCAGACTTAAGACAAGAGCTATATGAGAACGGGTTTGTTTGTGACGGCATCAAATATGTGCGCTACAAGAGAAGCGCGGGAAGTAGCCGCGTAGGGAAATGCTTGTTCGTTAACAAAGTGGTCGCAAAGAGAATGGCGCGCTGGGATAGATGTGGTTTAACCATAAGAGACAGCGCACCAATCGACCTTGCGTCATACGAGGCTTACATAGCATTACCTATGAGCAGCATTATCGACACAATGATAATTGAACCCGAGAACATTCTTATCGTCGATGACTTTGAGAGCTGTTTCAAAGATAAGGTTATCGCCGTAGAAGAAAAGGACGGACGGCTTGTGGCAAGCGAGAAGGAAGTGGATGTCACAAACTGTATCTGGGATGGCGAGTCGCTGCTCGATGTGAGTATGTTTGGAGACTATGCAAGCAAAGGAATGGTATTGTTGCGTAACCGCTTCTTCAAGACGTGCGCGTTCAATGCAAATATCCAACAATGGTTTGCGGACAACGGTATTACGAGCGTTGAACAACTCAACGGTTTCACTCTTGCGACAGACATCTCTCAAGTCAAACTCATTACCACGCCGAGCAGCGTAAAGTATCTAAAGTTTGGCTCTATTGAAGACTGGCTGGCGAACATTGAACACACTTTCGGTATCGTCAAATACGAGAAAGAAACTCACTTCTTTGATGGCAGAATGGTTCAATGTCACTACCAGCTCCTGAACACTTTACAGCTCTCGTATAAAGATGTGGAAGAACTTTTGAAGCCGTCACTGGCTTATGTGGGAGCCATACGGCAAGACCCCGCGGTGCTGCGTTATCATATCGGCTATGCGTTCAAGAATGCAGAGGAAGAAGCGGAGCTGAGTTCGTTAACAACAAAGAATGAAATTGTGTTCAAATTGTTAGGCATCAACGATAAATTCAGCCGTACAAAAATTTACAAAGAATTCCGCGACGACATCGTCAAAGGGTTCTTCCGAAATCTCAAACGCGGGCACATCCTTCTCAACGGAAACTACTCAACATTGCTTGGGAACGGTCTCGAATTATTGAGGCAAGCGATAGGGCAATTCGACGGTAGCAGTGAGATTGGCATCGGCAATATACATAGCCATAAATTTGAATATGGCAAGACCGTGCTCGGCTCGCGAAGCCCGCACGTAACGATGGGGAATATTCTACTTGCCAAGAACGTAGCCAGCGAGAACATTGACAAGTACTTCAATATGACTAACGAGATTGTGTACATCAACTCGATAGGCGAGAACATTCTGCAAAGGCTCTCCGGTGCCGATATGGACAGCGACACCATGTTACTCACGGACAATGAATTGCTCATACAGACCGCTCGTAAAAACTATGGCGTGTACCTCGTCCCGACAAACTGCGTCAGCGCACAGAACACAAAGCGCCGCTACAATTCATCAGACAGAGCTGACCTCGATGTAAGAACAAGCGTTAACAAAATAGGAGAGATAGTCAACCTCTCGCAACAGCTCAATAGCTTGTACTGGGAACACTTACACAGCGGCAAGAGCATCGAAGCGAACCAAGAACTTTACTGGGATATCTGCAAGCTCGACGTGCTCTCCGGAGTTGAAATTGATAAGGCAAAGAAAGAGTTTACGATAGACAGTGGCAAGGAGATTGATATCCTGAAACGCAAGTACCACATCGAAGAGGACGGCAAGACGTTAAAGCCAATGTTCTTCAAAATGATCACTACTGAAAATGGCTATGCGCTACCGCCCGATACGATGTACAGGTATTTTGAGACGCCTATGGATTATTTGCAAAAGATAATCTCGTCCGCAAACTATCGCCAAGCTCGCCTAACCAATAAGGATATAATTCCTTTAATGGATATTATAAAGAAGCCAACAGCCAAGAGTGGTGCGTACAACATCGTGCGCGACAAAATCATTGAAATGATTAAGTTCTACAAGACGCGCATCATCGAAACTTACATCGGCTATGACGATAAGGACAAAGCGGGCAAACAACTCGCCAGAGAGATAGCCGCACAGCTCAAACAAGAGTGTGAGAACGCAATAAGCAAGATGTCATCACACGAATATTTGATGTATCTGGTTCTTAAAGAGGTTGAAAAGAAAGAGAACCGCTCCATTAAAAATCTGATGTTTGAGATTATGTTTGGTAAGCCAGACGAGACTTTTATGAAGATGGTTGACGACAGCAGAGAGACCGTTTATATGCTTGTCGAAGACGTCGAAGGAACCGAAAATTATTACGATTTTTCCTTCAAAAGAGCCGCTTCATCCGAGGCTTTTATGTAAAAAACTTACAAAAACAACCCAATAAAATACACCGCCAAAAAAAGGCGGTATCAAAATCTCCCCTACTATACGACATATTTAGACACTAAAAAATTCTAAATTTATTGTCGTATAGGAAAGAGAGAAAAATTCAACTCCCGTAGGGAGTTACCAGATTACCATTAAGGAGGGAAAGGACTTGATTGATATCGACCAAGAACTGAAAAAGTATGGTCTTAACAGGGGGCAATATGAGAGCTGCCTGAAAGATATTAAGGACAAAATCAATGGATCTAACGATATGGATTGGGCAGAAATCGTTGCCAAATATAACATCGATTGTCACAGTGACACGCTTCGCAAAGCGAGCCAGACAATCTTCGGCGGTCAGTTCGTAGCGGACTACTTCAGAGAAAAGAATGCCGTTGATACGGCGAGCGAAGGGTATATCGCACAACTGCGCCTCGAAAAAGAAGAGGTCAGAAAAGAGCGTCAAAAATTAAGCGACGAAAGAACGGATTACCAAAGGTCGCTGAGAGAGCAGGCGCGTAGAGAATCATTCTTAGAGGTGATTGAGCGCGGGCTTGCGGCGCAAATAGAACCACTCGATTACAAAGAGACACCAGTCATAAGCAACGACGAAGATATGATTGTTTGCTTGTCAGACTTGCACGCCGGCATCGAAGTGCAAAACTGGTGGAACACATACAACGTTGACGTATTGCGCGGCAGACTTTGCAAATACATTGACGAAGTCAAGGCGATTCAAGCGGTACATAAGTGCCAGCGCTGTGAACTTGTACTTGGCGGCGATAACATTTCGGGGCTCATACATCCAAATCTCCGTTTGCAAAACAACGAGAATGTTATCGAACAAATTAAAACAGTCATAACGTTCATTGGCGATTTCGTCACAGTTTTACAGAGTGAGTTCGCCGAGATAAGAGTACACAGCGTTTCGGGCAACCACTCAAGGTTGTCACCAAACAAAGCGGAACACCTTAACGGAGAGGAACTTGATGCAATGGTTCCGTTCTGCTTAAAGATGATGTTCGCGAACAATCCGAGTGTAACCATCCACGAGGACGGGTACGTAGACAACTCAATCAACACTTTCGTTACGAGGGGCGGCAAGCTATTCTATCTCGTACATGGCGACAAAGACACTCCGTCGAACGCAGTCAGAAACCTTACCCTTATGACGGGCAAGAAACCAGATGCTGTTCTTATGGCGCACCGTCACCACAACGCTTTTGATACTCAGTACGGTGTCAAGGTTGTGCAGATGGGTTGCGTAGTCGGAACGGATGACCACTGCGTTGACTTGAGAATATCAGGCGAACCAGAGCAGTGCGTAATTATTACGACACGCGAGAGACCTGTGAAATGCTTATACGACATCGGCTTGAAGTAAAACGCCACAGATAAGAATTAAAGGAATATAAGGATATGGTAAACAGAAAACAATTTAGCAGAAAATTCGCAGAGAGATACGGAGTTACGTATCAAGACGCGGATCAAATATGCAGAAACGCATTTGAATTACTTGGTTCTTTACTTTATGAAGAAAAAGAGGATGTCGTCATTACGGGCTTCGGTGCCTTCAAACATAAGAAGGCAAAAGCCAAGAATGTCAGACACCCAAGCACGGGCGAAATGCTCGTTACTCCAGAGAGAGACTTCGTAAAGTTTACACCGTCAGAATTGCTTGACGTAAAAGAAGATTAACAAAATAGGAGGGGCACATGAAGAAACTTGAAGCAGTGACGCAAGAGCAGTGGAATGAAGTCTGCGAGTTTAACAGAAACCTTGTCGAATCTTTTTTAAGCGATTCTGTAGAGCTTTCTCCTAAATCAAGAAAAGCCTACGAGTCCAACTTAAAGATTTGGTTCGTATGGGTTAAAGATAATCTCAAAAACAAAAAGCAGATTGACATTAAACCACTTGAATATAAGAAGTTCCAAAACTGGATGGTGAACAGAGGCTGTTCATCTTCCGATACAAATAACAAGAGGGCGGCGATCTCATCGTTGAACGGTTACATAGAAATCTATTACCACGACGATTATCCAACCTTCAGAAACTTCATAAACAAATCCATAAAAAGACCACCGAAGAATACAGTTCGGGAAAAAATTCCTCTCACAAAAGAGGAATTTCGTCATTTAGTGGAAGTTTTGAAGGAGCGCGGCGAATATCAAATGGTCGCGTATGTGCTGTTCACTTTTGATGCGGGGTGCCGCAGAGAGGAAAGCAGACAGCTCACAAAAGACACAGCAACGTTTGAACCTATCATTAAGTCTCGCACGACCAAAGATGAGAGCGGCAACGACGTTACTACTGAAATCAAAATGTATTACACGAAGCCTATTCGCTGTAAAGGCGGCAAGATAAGACGTCTTGCGTTTGGCGAAGAAGCTATGGAAGCTATGAAAGAATGGTTGCGCATTCGCGGCGACGATGATTGTCCGTATATGTTCGTTACGAAATACGGCGGTCAAATCAGGCAGATTGGCGAGACGACCTTTAACAATTGGTTCGCTACAACGATTACACCAATAGTTGGAAGACCCGTTCACCCGCACACGCTGCGTGCAAGCCGCGCGACACAAGCAGTCGTCGAAGACGGCAAAGACGTTGAGTCTGTAAGACAGTTGCTTGGACACGAAGACTCAAGTACAACCATTAACTTCTACGTAGTCAGAGAGGACGATGACGAGGTAGACGATTTGTTCTAAGGACAACACGGAATACGAGGAGGGAATATGTCAGAACAAAACACAGGACGCCCCCTCGGGGGTAATATGTTGGAGCAGACAAAGATACTATCGAAGGCTCCAATTAAGATTAACGGTGATTTCCAGATGCCAAAGATAAGGGTGCAAGAAAGCAACTCATCGCGTGAGTACGTGTGTACCTGCTGCGGCAAAAGCTACCAAAGACAAGACGGGAATTTCCTTAAAGCGGGTAGCTCAATCTTATGGCAAGGCAATAACGGATATATGCCTATATGCAAAAGCTGCGCCGAAACAATATTTAATGCCCTTGTAGATTTTTACAGCGGCAATGAAGAGCACGCGCTCCATCATTGGTGCGGCATCTTCGATTATCCGTATGACTTAGAGGCTTCATCAATGACGGCTGTTCACGTTCAGCCGGGGCGCTCAAGGGTATCACTTTATCCATCTAAGCTTAACACGAAGCAAGTACGTAGTCGTGGCACGAGTTATCTCGACACGGTACGTCACGAAGCTGGCGAAGCAGTGCGTATTCGTACAGTTAGCGACATTACTTCGTTGGAGAATAATCAAGACGGGTTTGTTGTTACTAAACCTATAATTAAAAAGTGGGGCTACGGTCATAAGCCAGAGGAATACGAGTGGCTTGAAGAGCAAGAAGAAGATTGGCGCTCACGTGTTGAGTGTAAGAGCAAAGCACAAGAAGAACTGATAAGGACGATATGCCTTTCACAGCTCAATATTCAAAAGGCACAACAAGGCGGCGGCAAAGTTACCGAAGCAATGAAGGCATTCCAAGACTTGCTTGCTTCGTGCAACCTTCAACCGCGTCAAAATACTAATGATGATCTCACAGACCAAAATACTTTCGGAACACTGATTAAGCAGTTTGAGCAAGAAAGACCATTGCCTAAAGCTGAACCTGAATGGGAAGATGTTGATGGAATTAAAAAGTACATCGACACATTCTTCTTCGGTCATCTTTGCCACGTTGTTGACATTAAGAACGACAACGAAGAGCAATATAGAAAGGCAATGGAGCAATATACTGTCAAGCCGCCCGCGTATGACGGCGACGACGATGCTGTCGATATATCCTTACTTGAAAAATTCAGCAGTAAAGGAGACAAGAAGCAATGACAGCAGTAGCGGAAAGGCAAACGGATGCCGAAATCAAAAGAGAAAAGCAAGCGCGCATAATGGATGGCGTTGCCACGTGGGCGTCTTTTTATAGGGCAAATCCGCATCGGTTCGCGAGAGATTATCTTGGGTTGAAACTCAAGAAGTTCCAGCAGATAATCCTCAACGAGATGTTCAGAAAAGTTAACTCAATCTATCTCGCAAGCCGTGGTGGTGGTAAATCATTCTTGCTTGCGATTTTTTGTGTGTGCTATTGCATCTTGTTCCCGGGAACAACGATTTGTCTTGCGTCTAAAACTCGTGGTCAGGCTATCGAAATTATCGATAAAATTCAAAATATACTTATGCCGCTATCGGCAAACTTAAGACTTGAGATAGGAGAGATAAAATCCAACCAAGCCGAGTCATTTGTCGGGTTTAGGAACGGTTCAATTATTAAGGTTGTTACAGCGGCAGACTCCGCGCGCCACAACAGGGCGACCATACTTATCGTTGATGAGTATAGAATGGTAGATAAGAATACCATTGATACCGTTCTTCGTAAATTCTTGACGTCTCCAAGACATCCGGGCTTTATGGACAAACCAGAGTACGCAAATTATCCTATAGAAAGAACGAAGGAATTATACGCGAGCAGCTGTTGGTACGAAGCGCATTGGAGTTATAAGCACGTTCAGTCTTACGTAGTTCAAATGATGCGTGGCAGAAGTTATTTCTGTTGCTCGATGCCTTACCAGCTTGCCATTAAGGAAAACCTACTCGACAGAGAAAGGGTCGAGGACGAGATGTCGGAAGCGGACTTTAACGAGGTACAGTTCCATATGGAAATGTGCGCCTTGTTCTGGTCACAAGCGAGCAGCGGCTTATATAGCTTCGATGAGATTGATAAGAATAGAGTCATACAACACCCGTTCTATCCAAGCCACATCATCGGCAAGCATCAGGACAAACAGTTGCGTATACCACCGAAAAGAGCAGGAGAGAAGAGAATTCTTTCGGCGGATATTGCATTGATGGCGTCTGGTAGAAATAAGAACGACGCTACATCAATTTTCATCAATCAAATGTTACCAACGCCTTCGGGCAGGTACATTAACAATATAGTTTACACAGAAAACAATGAAGGTCTCCGCACGGAAGCGCAGGCGCTTGTTATCCGTAAACTATTCGCAGAGTTTGACTGCGATTATTTGGTTATAGACAGAACAGGTCTCGGTCTGGGTGTCGTTGACGCCCTAATGGGAGATATCTATGACCAATCAACGGGCGAAACATATGGTGCGCTCTCTTGCTGCAATGATGAAGAGATAGCAAAGAGGTGTGCTGTGCCAAATGCGCCTAAGTCAATTTGGGCAATAAAGGGTGCTCCCGAGTTCAACTCATCTTGCGCGCTTGGATTACGCGAAGCGTTAAGGCAAGGGCAAGTGAGATTACTTATTTCGGAGTACGATGCAGACGAGTATTTACACAATATCATCAAAGGCTACGCCTCGCTGCCAACGCCCGAATCATTACAATTTAAGTTACCCTACATACATACCACATTACTCGTAAATGAACTTGTCAATCTGGAATATGAGACGAAGAACAATGTCATCAGAGTAAAAGAAAAATCTGGTATGCGAAAGGATAGATACAGTAGTTTGAGTTACAACATCTATGTAGCAAAAACTATTGAGAGAGAAGCTGCTCAAGTAGCTAAAAACAACACAGAAACATTGGTGCTAAACTTCAGGGCGCCAAAAATCAGCAGAAACTATAAAGGAGGAAGGTAATGGCGAAAGACAATTATAACCGCAATCGCAATAATAACCATCGACCAAACAATCGAAGAAACAATCCGAGCCGTAACAACCAGCAACAGATGGTTGAGATGCCATTATATTTTGCGAAAGCGTTAATACGTCAACTTACGTATAATCCTCAAAATGCTTCTTCAAAAAAATCACGCTCGTATTCTGTTTACACCAAGGAGAATATTCTCAAATGGTTGCAAGCGCCAACGAGTTCATCCAACGAAAAGAGTTTGCGTGACGCATCGAACTATATGTATTTGTCATCGATGCACTATAATAGGTTGTTGAACTATTATGCCGGATTGTATACCGGTGCATACGTTATTTCCCCGCTGGGATTTGACGGATCCGTAAAAGATAATTTTGCTAAGCAGTATAGGAAGGTATCAAAAGCTATTGAGCTTATGAATATTCCTAACATTTTAAGAGAGGAGATTCTCATCGCATTACGTGACGGGGCGTTTTATGGCGTTTTGCTTAGCGACAACAACTCTGCTTTCATCCAGCAATTAGACCCCGATTACTGTAGAATTACATCAATATGTGATGGAAGCTTCTTGTATAAAGTCGATATGACCAAGATTGCAAGCAAACTTGAATTTTTCCCAGCGGAATTTACGAAGATGTATAACAATTACATCGCGACGGGTGACCAATGGCAAGAAGTTCCAGTTGAGATTTCTGTTTGCATCAAGGCAGATAGTACGTTGATAGATTACACTATACCGCCATTTGCGGCAGTTATGCCGTCGTTGTACACGATTGCCAATACCGAGGCGCTTCAAGAGACCGCGAAGGAATTGAAGAATTATAAGATGCTCGCGGGCAAAGTACCGACAGACGATAAAGGCAATTCGCTTATGCCAGATGACATTGTATCCAAGTATTATGCGCATATCGCTAATGCGCTTGGCGAAAATGTAGGACTTGCGCTATCTCCGTTCGAGTTCGAGGCATTTGGCTTTGAGAACAAGAGCGGCGTTGCAGATGTCGATGACTTATCAAATGCGGTGGCAAACTTCTGGTCAACGGCTGGTACGTCTGGATTACTGCACGGCAGAGAGAACAGCACAAGCGGTGTGGCTAAACTTGCTATTAAGAACGACGAGACATATGTGCTTGGTATGGTACAGCAAGTTGAAAAGGTAATCAACAGATACTTAAAGGTAGGGTTCTCTGGTACCACAAAGTTTAAGATAACCATTTTACCTATTACGGTATTCAACAAAGAAGAATACTTGAAATATTACAAAGAGGCAGTCGCGTTTGGTATCGGCAAGTCGCAATATGCGGCAACGCTCGGTATTCCACAGTGCGACATCGAGGGACTTACTTATCTCGAGAGCGAGCTTATCCCGTTCGATAAACTGCGTCCGTTGAAGAGCGCTTATACGTCCAGTGATAAAAGCGGCGGAAGACCGCAAAGTTCGGACAATGACTTAGGCGATGCGGGCGAAGAGACGCGCGACGATGATACAAACGCAAATAAGTGAGGTGGGTATGGAAAACACAAAATTCATAAAGTTATTCGATGAAAGAATTGCCAACGCTTTGAGTGATGGCGGTTTTTCATATATAGAAGAAAAAGTTAACGGCAATCAAACGGTCTATTGTTTTGAGGAATCTCCCGAACTCGTAGAGGCAATCCGCAACTTCTGCGGGGAGCAGAATTACCAAGAGGCAATTATCGTCGTTCAGAACGGGTCGTTATTTTTCTAAGGAGGATAGGCTAATGGGCAAAGAACTAATTGCAATTACATTCAAAGCTAAGATTAAGCCTGTCAAACCAATCAACGAGCAGTTCACACTGTGTAAGTGTTTTGTGATGGCGATTGGTAAAAATGTCAACAAGACAATCATCTCGAAGGAATCTGTCGATGATGCTTTGCCTACGTTGTTTAATATTCCGGTTGTAGGACATTTGTATATAGACGAAAACGGCGAGATAAGACTCGGTGGTCACGATATCATACTCGAGAAGGATGCCGACGGTAAATACAAATTCAAATCGGTTACAGTTCCGTATGGTACAGTTCCACAACAAGACAATGTTCACTATGAAGAAGTGGAAGAAGCAGACGGTACCAAGAACGTATATCTGGTTGCAGATATCATTCTCTGGACTGGTAGATATCCCGAGTTGCTTGATACGATCTACAACGAAGACATCTACTTTGCTCAAAGTATGGAAATTATGCCTTCCGATACGAAGAAGACATCGGACGGTTTGGAAGTAAAGAAATTCCAGTTCTCGGCATTGTGCTTGCTTGGCAAGAGCGATGACCCGAGTAAAAATGTTTTGCCATGCTTTAAGTCTGCAAGAGTAGAACCATACAAATTCTCCGACGAAGGGAATTGGATTGAACTGTTTGCGGAATTCAAAGAGCAGTTGGCAAAAAGTTATTCGGCGGTTGACGTCGTGAAAGGAGGAAAAGAAGCATTGAATACTGAAACTATCAAAAAGATTTTACTTGAATTCGGCTTGGCTGAAGATACGGTTTTGTCTTTTGAAGTTGCGGAAGAAATGACGGAAGATGAATTAAGGGAAAAGATTAAAGAAGTATATTCTCAGGACAATCAAACGGAAACACCCACGGAAGATAACACATCTACCGATGGTACTACAGAAGATGGCGAACCTGCTGGCGACCCCGTGCAGACGACAGAGACATTTTCTGACAACGGAGAGGAACCTGCCGCAGAACCTGCTGCGGAGCCTACCAACGAAGAACCTTTGAAGTTTTCGGTTGAATTGACATACGAGGAAAAACGTCGTGTACTGTGCGAGGCTCTCGGAGCTTACGAAATGCACGATGAGAAATCCTACATATGGTATTGTCTTGTTGATTTCGACGATACTTATGTCTACTCTTGTTTCCATTTTGCCGGCGCAGAAGTTACCGAGGAAAGAGGAATGATAAGAATCCCTTATGCTATCTCGGACGACAAAGCTATACTCGATATGGCGCGCAACGAAAAGGTAAGACAAGTCTGGTTGACAAAGGCAGACGAAGAAAAGCTTTCGGCTGAAAAAGCACAGTTTGCGGAACTGGCACAATATAAAGCCGACAGACTGCAAGAAGATAAAAGGCAGTCATACGCCGCAGTTATTGAACAATTCTCCGACCTTGGAGAAGTCGATGAATATAAGGCGATTGTCAAAGAGGCTATGACGTTTGAAAGCGTCGAGGCTTTGACAGAAAAACTTTATGCTATTCGCGGCAAGAATGCAGGCACCATCGTTAAGAAACCTCTTGACAAGGTTCGCATTCCCGTGGGATTTGAAGCAAAAACAAAGCAGAGCGAGTACGACGAGTTTATGTCGCGTTACCTTGCTCCAAAAAAATAAATTTAAGAAATAAGGAGAAACAATATGTACGCTTATGTAAGAACCGATAATATGTCGGGAACAACTGTTGCTAAAGACCTCGCTTCTGCCAAATTCTACAACGGCAGCGTTGAGGCGGATATCGAAAACGGAAACGTCGTTACGCTTGGCGCTTACCTCGACGGAGAGAGAGAACTCAGAAAGGCTACGGCGCCCGCCGCTAACACAAAACTTCGCGACCTCTATCTTGTCGCTACTCCCGAAGTAGTTAAGGACAAGACTTACTACGGTCTCGGCGAATTCATCAACAAAAAGGGCGAAGCAATCCGTTGCTACCGCTTGACCTCCGGCGACATCTTCTCGGTAAGCAAAGAGGCACTTGCGGGCACACCCGCGGTTGGCTCGCTCGTAGAAGCGCAGGCAAGCACGAAGCTTAAGGTTGTAGCTACCGCAACGAGCGGCTCTACTACCGTCGGCAAAATCATGGCAATCGAAGGCGATTACATCGTAATCGAAGTTGCCTAAACAAAATAAATAAGAAAGGAGAACATACATAATGGAACTTTTGCAAGTTATGATTGATGCCGTTAAGGGCACATATCAAGAAAATTATACCAAAGGTCAGACTTCCGATGCAATCCGCAACGCGCTTATCGAAGCGAACGGCGGCTCGAACAAAATCAACATCAAGAACTTCTATCGCGGAAGTCAGGTTTACTCGCTTATTGAGGAACTCATCCCTACGATAATCGACGAAGGATTCAAGGACGAAGACGTTATCTTCTCTCTCGTGGATTACAGAAACATCGCAGACGGCGACGAACAGGAATTCGAGATTGAAGGACACTCTCTGTTCGCTGTTGCGGATGCGGCTGCGGGTATCAAGGGCGTAAGACGTCAGAGAATCGACGAGTCTCAGAAGGTTACCGTTAAAACCTCTATGAAAATTGCGCGCGTATACGAGGAATTGAACCGCCTGCTTGCAGGACGTATCTCGTTCGATACCTTCGTTGACCGCCTCGCAAAATCTTTCAAACAGCAAATCCTTGCGGACGCTTACAAGGCTATCGACGCTATCGCGACGAACACCGTAGGTCTCAACTCGGATTACGTTGTGGCTTCCAACGTTGCGGGCGCAGAAGATAAGCTCTTGGAGCTCATCGCGCACATCGAAGCGGATACCGGTAAGAGCGTTCGTCTCTACGGAACCAAAGCGGCTCTTCGTAAAGTTCCCAACGCGACAGTGTCCGACGAAGCAAAGAGCGACCTTTACAACATGGGTTACTTTGGCAAGTTCAACGGCACCGAAATGGTTGCGTTGAGACAGGTTCACAAACCCGGCACAACTACGTTCGCTATGAACGATAACAAGGTTTTCGTTATCGCCGGCGGCGACAAGCCCGTTAAGGTGGTTAACGAGGGCGAAGGTCTCATGATTGAGGGCGAAGCTACCGATAACCAAGACTTGACGAAAGAGTACGTTTACGGACAGCTTATGGGCGTCGGCGTTGCGTGCTCCGAAGCTATGGGCGTATTCACGTTCAGCGCCTAATCTGAACGAAAAAATAAGTGGGCAGGCGTGTCTTAGTATGCGCTTGCCCATTTTTAATTTTTGAAAAATAAGGAGAACAAGGTAATGTCAGAAGAAACAAAAAATACAACCAAATCACAGCCAAAACCTATCAAAATCGAGGACGGTGTATCCATAAAAGTAAAGAGCGGATTTTACGGCGTATTGTGCTATAAAAACCCGAGAAGCCAAGAGACCTTTGTTTGGGGACACATCGGCGACGTACAGTTTATGTCGATGTCCGACTTGAAAACAATCAAAGCGCAAGATGTGGGCTACTTCAAAAATCAGTGGCTTGTCATTGTTGGCGTAGCCGATGATTCGGACTGCAAAGCAAAACCCGCGGATATCTATAAAGCACTCGCCATTGAAACCTACTACAAGAACTTCATTGATCCAACAACCTTCGATGAAGCGTGCAGTTGGACGGATGCAGAAATTGCAGAAAAGGTCGCAACGTTGAGCGATGGCGCAAAACAAAACCTTGTCGTTGCGTTAAACGGTTTCATTCAGGACGGTACGCTCGACTCTCGTAAGAAGATTAAGGCATTTGAAAAAGCTCTTGACTGTGAGCTTCAAGTAAACAACTAAAGGGGTGAAGTATGCCTACAAAGTTTGAGGAGATTTACGGAAGGGCGTTGTTTAAGTTCACTGACTATTCATTTCTTAACCCCTGCTGCACAGATATGAAAGAAGCTGTGCTGCAAAAGTATCTCTTGTCATCGATTGTCGATTTTCAGCACTCGTGCAAAGAAAATTTGAATGATTACGATTTAGAAAAAGAACAGTTTAACGTCGAGTTAGACAACGAAATCATCGAGATACTTTCGCTTGGTATTGCGTTCCATTGGTTGAGCGCACAAGCACTGAACAGACAGCACCTCAAGAATATGATACACAACAAAGATTATACATCGTATTCTCCTGCAAACCTGCTAAAAGAAATCAGAACGTTACGCGACGAGATAGAAAAGGAATACAGAGGTCGCATCAATACATACTCTTTTAGATACGGCTCGTTTGATACTTTGAAGGTGTGAGGTGAAGAAATGGAACAGTTAAGGAATTTTCTATCGAGCTTACGAGGAGATGTGTTTAAGTTGCTTCCGATGAAAGAGTCGGAAATGAGTGGTCTCGATAACCACATGGGCGACTACATTGAATCGCTTATCATAAATGTAACGGGCGCAATGAAAACATTTCCAATTCTTGCGTCCCAAAAACAATACCTATACGTAGTAAACAATCTACAATACATCAATAGCCATTCCGTGGACTTCAAGCAGTGGAGAAAGATTATCTTGAACTCAACACGTAATATCGATAATCTTTGCGTGCAATACGGAGGGGAGAAGAATGGCAAATGATGAACTTGAATTATATCGCCGCTGGTTGGCTTGCGGCTTAGAACAAGAAAAGTGCCAAGAGCAAAGCTATGTTCAAGAAAGCTTTGCAGAAACGATACAACAATCTCCCGCATATCAGGAAGATGCGGAAGTAAACGGTGAGCCACAGCCAATAGTTGCAACCAGAAAAGATACAAATAAATGCGACGTGACAGTCATTCCCGGCGACAGGTTATACATAGGTGACTTAGTAAAAGTCTTCAATGAATATTGGATATGCGTCGAGATGTATGTCGATGAGTTTGGTATGTACTATGGCGAGCTTTGGATGTGTAACCATATATTTTGTTACCAAGACTTCGAGCTTAACATTATCCATAAATACGCTATCCTCGATGATGGTTCGTATTCAAATGGCAACGACAAGGCTATTAAGGTTACAGACAATAGTTTTAATTGTTATGTGTCTTTGGACGATGAGAGCCGTGCGCTATATATTGATAAACGTCTTGGTATCAGCGTTATATACGACAAGAACGGGAAAGAAGTTCTCGAGGCTGGAAAGATTAAGTGGATAGATATTAAGAGCCGCAATTTCGGAGAAGGCAGCCACTTAATGGTATTCGGCATTAACGAGGATCCATACAAACCCGATTCCGACAATATCGCAGAACTTATTTGCGACTATCAAGAGAAACCTGTCGAGGACGAAGACCCAGAGGAGCCTATTGCACCGCCGGAAGACCCAGTTGTTCCACCCGATGAAAGCGGTGATGGTGACGATAACGGCGAAGAGAACGAAGGGGATGGTGACAAGGAAGAACCTTCTGAGCCAGAGCTTATCATTAAAGGCACATTATCAATCGACGGGAAGAAAACAATTAAAGCTGGTAGTGGGCGCACTTACAGCGTAACCGCAATCGAAGAGGAAAGCAGCAACACTATAGAAGCTCCAGAGGATGTAGAGTGGAGTCTTGAATTTGACGGTAGCGGAGTATCAATTACTCCAAACGGCGCGACGTGCAAGGTAAGCGTTAAAGAGAGCGATAGTCTCATTGGCTCAATATTTACGCTTAAATGTTCCAGCCCGTCTGGCGAATACAAAGAGGCAAAGATAAATGTGGAGGTAACTTGATATGGCAAAGACGTATTTAGACCAAATAGTAGAGTACCCAGCGAAAGTTATGCTTCGCCTTGCCGAAGATAAGTATTGCACAGGTCTTCTCACTAACAAAGCTTTTAATGAAGTTGGTGAGGACGACATTGATACGGCTGCCGATGAGTTTATCAAAGACTATCAATATGTCGATGACACCGTGCAACAAGTTGCTGCCTATATTTGGGTCGAGATGGAAGTTAATCGTGTAGACAATAAGACAATGAAGGGCATTCGCTTATATGTTTCGGTTGCTTGCCATAAAAACTATATGACTCTTAATCGACAGATGTTCAAGGGGATAAAGGGGAATCGCAGAGATAACCTCGTTAGGTTTGTCGATAAGGTCTTGAACAATTCTGAGTTTCTCGGACTTGGCGCGCTAAAGCTACACTCCGTAAGAACTGTGACACCGATAAACAGTTTTACGATAAGAGAAATAACATACGAAATTCCCGATTTCAACATTGTGGAGATTAAAGAGTGAAGTTTAGCTATGAGGACTTAATCAGTGGCGACTCGATACCCGTGGAAGGTGTTGGGCATATCAGGTCTCCGCTGTTACACGAATTGAAACCCACACGTGGAATCGGTATGTGGACTTACAATTTGTACTTAAATATTTTGAGTTGGAGAAAAGAAGACTTAATTAAGTTTATGAAAATGTCCACCGGTAAGCGGCTAAAAGCATTGGACAACGAGGATAAACTTAGCGCTTTTGATGTTGTTACATTACTTGAACCTACGCGACAGCTATTGCAAGAAGCAATGGCTTTTTTTATTGACGAGGAATTGGAATGGAATAAAACAAAGCGTTGCTTTATCGCCAAAACAAAAGACAATCACAACGAAATAGGGTGCATCAACCGAGATAATTTTGATGACGTTAGAGATATGATGCTGCAAGTTAATTATATCAACTTAGAGCGTTCAGCAAAGCCTACAAAATTTTCATCAAAGAAAGCGCAGTCTCTCTGGGAACAAGCGCAAAAACATCTAAAACAAGAGGCAACAAAGTCAACGCCAGATAAGCGTATGCAACTCAGCAACATCATCTCAAAACTCAGCTGTGTATCAGTCGGATACACCTTATTGAATATATACGACTTAACCGTATTTCAGCTGTATGATCAATTCTTCCAATATGGATATTTGCGAGCTATGGACTTAAGCGAAATGGCTTATAGCAATCACGGCGGAAAAGATTTTGACTTACAAGCTTGGTTAAAACCAATAACAAATTTAGAAAAGGAGCAGAAATAGTATGGAAAATACAATTAAGATGGCTAACCGCTGCGGTTTGAATTTGAAGCTTACTAACATCAAAGATGAAACCGATTCAGCGGTTATTGATTTCGCAAACGAAGTCAGCCTTGAAATCAGCGGCGAAATTACTTGGGCTACTGGTGGTCAGGGACACGTAAAAATGATTGGCTTCAAAGACCCGAAAGAGGGAACTTTGAAAATCTCGACGCAGGTTACAACTATGCAGGTTATGCAGTTGCTTGCCGGCGGAAAACTTACCGATAAAGGTAATAAGGTTTCGTTCAAAGACGACGGTAAAATCGCGTTCAAGTATTACAAGATTGAGGGCGACACCGTGTGGAAGGACGAGGAAGGCGTTGTTTACGACGAAAAAGTTACGGTCTACAAGGCTCTTGTTAAACCGAACTACAGCGTTACATACAACGGTTCCGGTGACCCTACGAGCATCGACATCGAGTTTGAACTTGCAGTAGATAAAGAAGGTAACTTTGTAGATATCGAACGCAGTGAAGCAACAACTGATATCACAGACGCCGTGATTGCTCCCATTGCAGACCAAACCGAAACGGGCAGCGCCATTGAGCCGGCGTTAACCGTTACGCTTGATGGCAATACACTTACGGCAGGAACCGATTATGCCGTAACCTACAGCGATAATACCAACGTAGGAACTGCGACTGCCACCATTGTGGGTATCAATGGTTATTCCGGTACGAAATCCGCAACGTTCAACATCGTAAGCGGTTCTTAAACAACTACCATAGAGGATAGCCGCGGCATTAAGTCGCGGCTATAACTCTACAATTGCAAGAGAATGGAAGACAGGACAAAATATAACGTAGGTAAAAAAACCTATGATAGGACATATGACGGCGTCGTTTTTGATAGTGCCGTAGAAATGAAGTACTACCGTGACGTCATTTTGCCCGCTGTTGCAAGCGGCGAGATTACACATTACGAAATGCAAAAGAAATATATTTTGCAACCAGCTTTTACTCGCGATGGCAAAAAAGTACATGCGATTGAATATAAGGCTGATTTTTACACCATAGACAAAGACGGTAAGGAGACCGTCATCGACATCAAAGGATGTCCAGACAATGTAGCAAAGCTAAAACGCAAGATGTTTTGGTACATCTACCCAGACCTCGACTATGTTTGGTTGGGGTTCTCAAAAATCGATGGAGGGTGGACTACGTATGAGGCAATTAAAGCAGGCAGAAAACAGCGCAAGAAAGAAAAGGCGCAGAAATTAAAGGAGATTAAGGAATACAATGAAAAACACAAAAAACGTAAATAACAACACAGCACAAATCAAAGCTATCATTGAAAAGAGCGCTCCCAAAGTGACGGAGCTAAAATATGGCGAGGGCGACAAGGAACTTACCGTAAAGGTGTACCCTGTATTGCCATTTATGAAGAGAACAGAAATGGTGAGGGAAATCGTGGACGGAGTATTTATGGACGAAAAGAATACCGTTAATACTTACGTGCCTGAGTTCTTAACACTACTTCAGAAGTACACAGTCATAAAATACTTCACGGATTTACAGCTTCCCACTAAGCTGGATGATATGTGGCTGGTTTTGAATTATACATCTATCTATGAGGATGTCATAAAGATAGTCGGTAAATTCGAGGTTAAAGATATATTCGACGCTGCCAATAAGGCAATCGATACATACAGACAATATCTCGTATCGAAGACGGATATGAACTCTCTCATGGATAAAATCGGCGGTGTGCTCAAAGACTTCGAGGGGAGGATTCCGCAGGAAGACATTACGGCGATAACTTCAAAGATTAAGGATATGCCACAAGGCGCATCGTTGCAGGATATTATCGGCGGTTTACTCGGCAAAAAGGATGTTCAAGGTTAATATTTAATTTATTAGATATGCCATAAGGGGGTATATCGGAGGAGAGCAGAATGTTGCAAACATTGCAAATTATAAGCCTTGTAGTAGGCATACCAAGTACTGCTATTGTCCTCTTAACATCAGTGTGTAAACCATTTCGAGCGTGGCTTTTTGGTCGCTATCGTGGACAAGAGACCGACAGATGTTTGTTGAGGGATAGGATTACCGAGATTTACTACAAGCACTATCAGGAACGTCGGATGCGGCTATATGAATACGAAGATTTGGAAAAGCTTTATATGCAATATAAAAAGCTAAAAGGCAACTCTTTCGTAGACAAAATCTGGAATGAAGTCCAGACTTGGACGATTGACGAATAAAACAATGGTTTGATACAGAATGGGCTGGATGATTTGTCCTCATCCAGCCCTTGTTCTGTGTTGCAACGGGAGGACATGATGATTACAGAAAGTTATATCAATAAGCTCATTGAGCAATACGCCAAGTCCCCCGCGGGCAGGGCAGCAATTAAAAAGAAAACTGGTATCGAGTATGTTGACAAAGACCCGACGGCTGTGCTGACAACATACGGCGAACAGATGAAAAACATTTTATATAAGCACGTTAACGCTCTTATTAAATCTATCACACCTGACGATATAGTGGTACAAAAACCATATATGGATAAAGATGGTCTCTGGCGGTTAGAAGTCTCATTTAAGGAAGGCTCGTTGGAAAGAGACTCTCTGTATCTGGACGGGGACGATCCTGTGCTACACAACATCGTCTTGCTGTTTGCCAAAGGCTATAATGCACGCAACCACGTTTACGGATGGTGGATTACCAAGTGGGGCAATCACGGTGATGTACGAAGCCGCAGAGAACGCGATGGAAGCGACTTCTTAATCCAAGCCGTTAACGAATTTAATAACGGAGCTGGTAAAGGCATAGCGAGAGCGGAACTTCTTGGGGATTACAAAGAATGTTCCGAGACATAACTACGGAAATAATACTCGCATACGCGAGTTTTTTAATACTAAAAAAGGAGGAGGAATATGGCTGATAATATAATTGGCATTAAGTTTGGTGTAGCCGGCGGTAAAGGGTTTCAGGCTGGTTCATCTGGCGCACTCATCAAAGAACAATTAGAATATATCGCAAGCAGAATCAAGCTTAAGGTTAACGTAAATAAGACCTATTTCAAAAACCAATTATCTTCGCTGAAGAAAGAGCTCGATAAGACTCTCGGATCGTTGAACATAAAAATCAGAGCGAATGTCAAGCCTGAAGTTGAGGGAGGCGGTTCCTCCGGCGGCGAGAATGATGCCAAAAAACAAGGGGTATCCTACGAGCAATTAAGAAGTACTCTTGAGAAATTATATCAAACCAAGGCTAAACTTTTGAAACTCTCAGATGAGGAGAAAAAAGGAACGGTCGGCGGCACGCTTCTTACACGCCAAGCCAAAGAACTACAAGCAACATACAAAGAGCAGCTTGCGCAATTAAAAGAGCTTCTTGGAAAAGACGAGGAGCGCGTTAAGAGCGTTCAATCCCTGGAGCGCGCGCTGAAAAAGGCTTACAAAGCACAGTCTGCTTCGGCATCCGCTCCCACAATTGCAAACGAGACTGCTCTTGCCAAGTTAGATGTAAAAGCACAATCACTTTATACAGATAACGGTTTTGATAAGATAATTGCGCGAAGTAAAGAGGCGGCACGATTAGTCGATGAATTCCACGCAAAGGTTCAGGCGGCTCTTAACCAAGAGGGTGGCGTTACTAAAGATGAGGTTACAAAGCTCAATACTGAATTCTTAAATACACAAGCACGTCTTAAAGAAATTGGCAGAGAGACAAATACTGTTGGTAACAAAATCAAAGAAGCCTTCGGGTCTCGTATTATACAACGTATCGCACAAACGCTTCTGCTTGTTTTGTTGCGCGCATTAAAGCAAGTTTACGATAACGTGAAAAAGATAAACACAGCAATGACTGAGCTGAATATCGTAACAAAAGCTACGTCTCGGCAAATGAATGACGCTGCGAAAAATATATCAAAAGCGGCGAGAGAAATTGGTACGGGTATTGCTGACCTTACACAATCTACAACCGTATATGCAAGGCTTGGTTATGACCTCAAAGATGCGCAAACACTTGCGGAAAAAACAACCATTTATGCAAAGGTTGCGGGGGTTAATGTTAACGAAGCAACAACAAATATTACTGGTATTATTAAAGCTTTTAATATAGGTGCTGAGGGATTAGAGGCGGTGCTTGACCAACTTATATGGATTGGTAATAGTTTCCCAATTTCACAAGCAGAAATTGGTGAAGCAATGAACAACGCCGCAAGCGCACTCGCTGCAAACGGAAACAGCTTACAGCAATCTATAGCAATCGTTTCTGCTGCTAACGCCACTTTACAAGATGTTAGCAAGTCATCGACGGCAGTTAGGACAATTGCTGCACGTATTTCTAAGAGTACTGCGGAACTCGAAGAGCTTGGCGAAGACGCAGGCAGTATTATGGCAACCGCCGATCTTGCTAAGGAAATGAAGGCATACGGCGTTGAAATCCTAAATAGTAATGGTCAATTAAAATCTACATATGCGATATTAAATGACCTGTCTAAGGTGTGGGATAGTTTAGATTCAACTTCGCGCGCAGCGATTGCAGGTATGATGGCGGGTACGAGACAACAAGCTGCCTTTTATTCAATCATACAAAATTGGGGCGATGCTCAGCGAATCGTGTCCGATTCTGGAGAAGCGGTTGGCTCGCTCATGGAAGCCCAAGAGACGCGTCTCGATTCCATAGAGGGCAAATTAGAACAACTCCAAGCAACTTGGGAAAGCTTTTCGCAAAATATTTTGGATAGCGATCTTGTTAAATTTTTCGTAGATTTATTGAAATGGGTTGGAGAGGTACTCAATGCTATTATGGGCTTTGGCGATGGTGCAATCCCTAAAATGGCGTTGATTGTTGTATCAACTATTGGCGTTATTGCGATTATGAAGAAGCTAATACCGCTTATCCAAACAGCGCGTCTACAATTCAAATTACTTGCAATGGAACTTGGTGTTTCAGCCACTGGAATTAAAGGATTCTTCTTAACCGTTGGCGCTGCAATGAAGAAGTTTATGGCAGAGAACGCGCCTTTGTTAATTATTTCTACAATAATTTCAATGATGACATTATTTGAGGGTAAGGCTCAGGGCTTTGCTGAGATTATCGTTGGCGCAGTTATGTTTATAGCAGCTGGTATTGCCATTGCTATTAAAGGTATTGATACGGTTGTAAAAGGCTTCATGGCGTCCAACCCGCTTGGGTGGATATTGGCGGCTATTACAGCGGTTGTTGCTATAGTTAAAGGCGTCATTGATTTAATTAAATCTTTTAATCCTTCATATGAAGATTTGAAAGAGGCGGCTAAGGAATGCAAAGATGCTTGGAAAGAAACTAAGGAAGAACTTGAGGAAGTTAAGAATAAAATCAAAGAGGTTCAAGAAGCAATTGATGAACTTAATTCTAAAGATAAGCTCTCAATTGTGGATCAACAAGAACTACAAAGACTTAATCAAGAATTAGAGCTCCTAAAACAGCAAGAAGCCGTTAAAGAGGAAGCTACAACCGTTGCACAAAGAGACGCAATGAATGCAGCCGAAGACGCATTAGATAAATATAAAAGTAAAAATACAATCAAAGACAACAACGGCAATGTAATAAAAAGCTTTGATAGCCGAGTTTATGATGCTCTAAAAGATTATCGCAATAGTTCAGATAGAGACTGGGCACTTAAAACTATTCAAGAGTATAATGAAGTTCTTGATGGTTTTGAATATGGCTTGAATGAAAAAATGGATAGCTATCTTGCAGACCGTGATAAGTTGCTTGATATGTATACAGCTGCAACGCAAAGTACACTTGATGCGTGGTCGGCTATAATTTCAAGAACTACCAACCAAGGTGCTGTAGACGCATTAAAATCGTTTGCTGATACTTATAGCGATACAACAAAAATTACAGGGGCAGCATTAGAAGAACTTGCACAACAGACGCCAGAAGTGCAGAAGCTTTTTGAATACCTAAAAACAATCGGTATATGGGATGGCACAAACTGGGATGACTTAACGGGGCTCATTGGTGATTTACGGACGAAGCTTGTCGAATTGGCTGAGATTAATATTGTAGATGATATTGAGGCGATTACGGACAAGTTTGATGTGCTTAGCGATGCTTTATCGGATGTCACTAAAAATGGTATTGTATCTCTTGGTACACTTCAAACCTTGATGGACAAATATCCTTCCTTGCTTGATAAGTACTTTAATAGAGACTTAGATGGTTATAAGTTATCTGGTGACTATCAAGGACAAAGTAATTTTGATATATTAAAAGACATGGCAATTACGTCGCTTCAAGAATATCAAAAAGTTCTTGAAGACGCGAAGAAAACGCTCGCGGGTTTAACGAAAGAAGACGATGACTATGAGACAGCTTTGAAGAACTTAGCGACAGCACAAGATAACCTTAACATAAAAGAGATTGAGTGGGCATCGCTTCTAAGAGAATCAGCTATAAGTGAAGAGACTGATAGATTGGAAAAGATGCAAGATGCACTTGAAGAACAGCTTGATATTTACAAAGAGCTTATTGATATTCGCAAAGACTTGCTTAAAACCTATCAGGAAGAGATTAACTATCAAAAAGAGTTAGCGAAAAAGCAGAAGTCAGTTGCCGACTTACAAACTCAGCTATCTCTCGCCAAACTTGATAAATCGGCAACGGGGCAAGCGCGCGCAAGAGAGTTGGAAAGCCAGCTACAAGAAGCTCAGGAAGAGCTTGATGAATACACTCTTGAACGCGCAATCGAAGACATAACCACTGCACTTGACAATGAGTATAACGAGTATGAGCAATTTATTCAGGAACAAGTAGAGCTTATTTCTACTCAAATTACAGAGATAGCACAGACGCTTCATGGGATACTTACAGGCATAGAAGGACTAACCAACACACAGTTTACTGGTACTGAAATGTATGACCTGTATTCCGACCTTAAAAGAAAGCAGGATGCTGGTATGTCTGTGACAGGCGACGCAAAAACTTTTATGGATAAAGTTGCCGCAGGAGATTATAGTGGTGCAGATTCGTATTACATTGCTGCAAAGTCAGTTGCTGATTCATATAAAACTCCGCAGGCACCGGCGCCGGAGATGACGGAAGACCAGAAAAAAGCAGCCGAAATGACTAAAATCAAGGGCGCGTGGGGAAAAGGCATGACAAAAAACAATGCTGGTGATAATGGCGAGGTTATATTAAATGGGACTACTTATCATGTCCAAACGGCAACAGATGGCGACAGCGATGGACTATATAAAGCCGCATACGAAGTTAATAAATATGGCGACAGAGATATCTTTTACTATAAAGGAAACCTATATGGTTGCTTAGATGGAACCATCTTAAAGCTTGAAGAGCAAGATGGATGGGGAAGATTTTGGAACGGTGTAGGCAATAATAATGGCTGGGAGGCATTAAAGCGCGCCACGGGAATGTATCACTCTGGCGGTTTTGTTGGTGATTTCACCAGCCTAAAGAGCAATGAGGAATTTGCGAAACTGCTTAATGGTGAGTTTGTTTCTACACCAAGGCAGATGGATAACTTTATGAAAAAGACCTTGCCCATGATGTTGTCAAGTAGAGGAAGCAATGGTGCAACCATCAACAACAATTCACCACTTATTGAAATCAAGTGTGGTGATGTAAATGAGAACACGCTTCCAAAGCTTAAATCTCTCGTTGATCAAGCGGTTACCAAGATAGAAAAGAATATGGAAAGTGCTTTGACACGAACGGGATACAAAAAAAAGTTTTAATACAACAATGAGAGCAGGCTCCGCATGGGTCTGCTCTCTTAATATAAAAGGAGGGCAGAAGATGTTTAATGCAACGGAGTTTACATACGACGGAATCTACTCTGAACAATATGGCTTAAAAATAGCAAGTTTCAATAGCAACGTATTGGAGGAAACGCCGTATGTTATACCAAGCGTTGTAGTTGGCAAGGCGCCTAAGGCTAAAAAGTTTCATTATTTAGACTTGACGTATGACAGCCCACCGACCTATGATTTTTCAGTTGTTAGTGAAGAGGCAATAGAGGAAGAACTGTTGAGAGAAATCTTAACATGGCTTGATGCCAGAAAAGGTTTTAAGCCGCTTGTTATTATGCAGCAAGGGTTAGATGAATTTATTTATAACTGTATTTTTACTGTGACAAGTTTAATTTATCATTCTGGGAAATGTGTAGGTCTTAATTTGTCCGCTACGTTTGATTCTTTATACGTGACGGGGAAACCAATTGAAGTCATTGTCTTTGGTAATGGCGAAATCAAGGACGTTTATTTGTACAACGATTCCGATAATATTGATGAATATATTTACCCTGCGGTTGAATTTGATAGCGCAGATGGAAAGGTATCTATCATCAATCTTACAGATGATAAAACGAGAGAGTTCGCCTTTGACGGAGTTGCGCCAAATTCTGTGTATAAGGTAGACAATGAACTCAAAATCATTACCGGCGACGGTAACGACTTGCTGAGTAAGTTCAGCAAAAAATGGTTGCGTATTATGCGCGGCAAAAATCACTTAAAGGTGCGCGTGAATGGCTCGGCTACTATTAGCTGTCCGCGCTACATCAAAATAAGCTTTTAATAATTAAAGGGAGGTAAAATATGATAAGTAGTTATGATTACTACAAACAAATCGAAAGTCCAAATATGTATTTGTGCAATCCAGACAGACGCTTTATTTGTGCTTTGAACGGCGATAACAGACATTTGGTCTTACGGTTTAATGATTTATCAGAATTGACGTTTACCGTTCCGAAGCTCAAAGACACAGAGACATACTACAACCTTATTGAGTCGAAGCGTTTGATATTCATTGAAAAGATAGGATGGTTCCAAATTGTAGACGTTTCGGAGACAACAGAGGGAGACAGTAGCTCAAAAGATGTTACAGCGCAATCGCACCAATATTCATTCAAAGACCGTGGGTTCGTTACTGAAGAAAGGCTATATATGTTCTATAATCCGAACGACCCACTTGATGAAAAATATGACAGCAGTAACGCATTAGCGATACCGTCAGTTGTTGGTCAGCTATACCAACAGCTTGGCGTTAAAGTATTGCTAAATAACGCCGACACTGAGCCCACAGAGGACAAAGGTGACTGGACGATAATTCATATCGACCCGATACTTAAATTCCATTCTAAGAGCTATGGCGAGATGTATGTGGCTGCTGAGCACATAGATAACGTTTGTCGCGGCTTTGAAGCGAAAGACGACCTTAATGGTTACGATTTTATGATTAACCAAGTCGAGAAAGCGTTTGAGGTTATCTTCGAGTTTGACATCTTACGTCACACTATTAAGGTAAAGACATTAGACGATATCACTAAGCCAACCAACATTTATTTAGCATTCGACAACCTTGTTACTTCGTTAAATATCAAGGAAAGCGCAGAAGATATTGTGACGGTTATGTCGTGCAACGGTAGCGACATCGATATACGTACAGTTAACCCTATGGGTACAAACTATATAGCGAACTTCGACTACTACAAAAAGCGTAAGAGCGATGACGGAAAGATAGACTATCCTTGGATGTCCAAAGAATTGATTGCTGCTCTCGATGCTTGGGAAGTTGAGTTTGAAAAGTGGCAGCACGACGACGATGAGCGCACAGGGCATACGAAGAGCTACAGTACGCTCGTTAAAGAATTGCAAGAGCTGTATATGCAAAAGACGCAAGCCGATGCAGATATCCAGTACGCAAATCTCAAACTGACAGATATGCAAGTTGCGCGCGATCAATACATAAACGGCGACGATAAGACGCTTGAAGGTGAGGGTTATGTTACAGCCGAAACTGTGAATGTTGACGGCAAAAGCCTGTTGCCAGCGTCCAATTTCTACGGTACGAATTTCACAGATATAGTTACGATAACGGGACATACTACGGGGGCAAAACCAACCAAAGGCGAAGATGGACGCTATACATTCTCATTCGATGACGCGGGCGTAAGCGGTACTCCCAAGACACTTATACAGAACTTCATTGACTCTAAGGGCGATGAGGATAATGCTACGGTTGCTTGGTACTTTATGGATGGCGACAACAGAAGCTATTGCAAGCTGAACGTTGCGTCCGAGGTAGGAGTTGTCAAAGATGAAGACGGCAACATATCCACCAGCGGTACAGTCGAAGTTAGAGGCGTGACAATGAGAGTTGTCAATACTAATAGCACATTTGTTATCACATTCCCCGACGGAACATCTATGTCTGCTTCTCAAACAAATTCGTATTTTATCTACGACGGCGCGCGTTATCGCATTCTCGCGGGCGCGGACGGCATAGTTTCCGTGTATGCTTTTTACGTATCAGGTTTTGAGAGGTATACAACATACGCAGAAACGGTTGGCGATAATGGTTGGTGTTCAATATGGGAAAACCATATCAACCGTATATTAACGCCGATTAGCAACAACCTTCAAAACGATATTGAAGTCATAGAAGGAGAGATGACTTATATCAATACACAATGCAACATACAGCAGTTTATCAAGCGGCGCGGACAGGAGCTGTATGATGAACTTTCAAATTATTGGATAGAGGGCGATTATAGCAATGGTAATATCGCTACCTATGACACAACAACAATGTCAGAAAGGATTGATCTTGCGAAAGAACTTATGAACGCAGGGAAAGTTGATTTGGCAAAATGTTCACAGCCACAGTTTGAGATGACGGTGGACGCGCTTAACTTTATTAAGATGTATGAGTTCAGGCAATTTACTAATGAACTTGTGCTTGGGCGAATTATAACGATTGAAAAATGCGAAGGTGTATGTTTCCGTCCTGCGTTGATGACAATCGAATATGACCTTGACGTGTCGGATTCGTTCAGTATGACATTCTCTAACGCATCGAAGCTGGGCGACACATCAATGACCTTTGCTGACTTACTTAAAGAAACATCGTCGGCTACAAGAACGGTATCGGCTAATTGGTCTAATTTAACTGACTATTCACGTAATAAAGAAAAGTTAACGAGCATGATTAACGCTCCGCTTGATAGAACTCTTCGGGCGGCACAAGCCGATATGGCGGCACAAGCTTTTATTATAGATGATACCGGCATACTCGGCAGGAAATATGACGCTGAGGTAGACGCATCCAATGGTACGTTCCTTCCAGAACAGATTAGGATAATCAATAACACAATTTTATTCACAGATGATAACTGGGAATCTGCTTCGTTAGCCCTTGGAAAAATCTACGGGGAAGACGGTGAGTATCTTGGTTATGGTCTCGCTGCTGATGTGCTGATAGGTACACTGCTTATAGGTGAAACTCTTGAGATAAAAAATGCGGCAAACACCATTATGCTCGACGACCACGGAATAGCTATTAACAAGAAGATATACGATGAAAATAGCGATAACTTCACATTGCAGCGCGTTTTTGAGGCGTCTACGGATGGTAACCTGTATGTAGTGGGAGAAATATATGCTACAAAATTAACCCTTGCAGACGGAGTTTATATTGAATACAAGTCAATATCGGACACGCCAGACTTAAGTAGATTTGTTGTGACCGAAAACGGTTATATGCGCACAGATGATTACAGTTATGGCGGAAGCGGTGCATATGCGAATGCTGGTATGTGCATCAATTTTGCAGATCAATTCATTCGCTCGAAAAATTTTGCACTGGATGCCTCTGGTGATATTAACGTTCGCGGCGGTAATATTGGCGAGTTAATTGTGGAAACCAAGGACGGAAGTCGTTGCGAAACAACTAAGTTTACCGGAACAAAGACTATTCAGGTAACGATTCCAAGAGGAACTATTGGCTTCAACGATGGTGTAGGTGTATGGAATATGTTTGCATACATTGGTAGTTTCTCATTAGAAGACTTGGGAATTACCGATACTGAAGGTGTCATTATGGGCGAATTTAGCATCGCTCCATTTGGAACGACATTTCAAGGAATGGAAATAGTTGGGTATACAGATAGCGGTATTGAAGTGAGCGCGTGGGTAAAAAATAAGGCGACGTCGCTAACTATGGATACGACGGTGTCTGCTGATGTTGAATTTTCATATTATAGACAATCGTCGGCTCCAACACAGTATAGTTTAATATACACTAAAGATAACACCTTCAACATAAGTAGCGCTAACAATACAAGCGTTCTTACCATTACCAACACAAGGATGCAGCGCGCCGACATATCTTCAATAAATGTTGCCGATGCACATATCGCAGGAATTACAATCGAAGGTGGGGCATTGGCGTATGACGGCTTGACATTAGATTTTAGCGATAGCGGATACGATAATTATTCGGCAAAAATTGGTTTTACTGGAACGACAATCATGGTTTATATAGATGGTAGTCCTCTTCCATGTAATAAGACTTTTGATGTTGAATACACAGATGCTGGCACGCCGTTCAAGAAAACCACCTCTGTTACTGTGTTGGCTGGAACAAACATGAACAAGGTTGAACTCCCGATCCTGGACAACGTAACAGACGCCGCATTCGTAGGTGGAGCTAAATACTTTAACTTTACGATGGGCGAAAGCTCTTACGATAGATACATTGGTATTCGAGGCGGCGGCTTATGTGGTCTTGGCTCTTATAATTCAACATACAGCTGTTTTGTTGGTGGTTCACTTGGAACAATCAATGACCGCTGGAGTGGTTTATATACACTCAATATCGGTTCTGCAAAAAGCTCATATCAAGATGGGCGCGTAAGAAATATTTATGCGGAAACTATTCGCGTAGAGAATTTGTATAATCAAGATGGTGAAGCTATTACCGGCTCTGACAGAAATATAAAGAATTCGATTGAGTATTTGTCAGACAATCCGGTGGTTTTTAGCGAATTTTTCGATGCGCTCAAACCTGTAACATTCAAATATAATGACGGCAAGAGTGGAAGGAGGCACATTGGCTTTATTGCGCAAGACGTTAAAGACAGTATGGAAGAAAATAACATAAGTCAATCTGATCTCGCGATTTACTGTAGCTGGATGTCTATCGATGACGAGGGGAATGAAGTCGAGGTTTGTGGTTTGAGATACGGAGAGTTTATCCCGCTTGCAATACACGAAATCCAAGCGTTAAAACAAAAGGTTGCAACGCTTGAAACTGAACTCAAAGAATTAAAAGGAGAATTAAATGAAGCTTAATAAACTAATTGGCATACGTAATATTTTAGTTGCGCACGCCAACGATAGAGTTTACGCAAAAGTTGCGTACAAGATGATGAAGTTTATAAAGGCATCCGAAGATGAGGATGCCTTTTATAATACAAAGCTCAAAGAGCTTATCGAAACCTATGGGGAAAAGGATGCGATGGGTAAATTTGCCAAAGATAAAGTTGGCAATATAAAAATTAAAACCGAAAGTATTGATGAATGCAGAGAAGCTATAAGGCTTCTCGAAGAAACGGACGTTGAATGTCCGAACATTCATTTTCACATAGAGGAGTTAAGCGGGTTAAAGCTTTCAATGTCGGAGATGTACGCTATCGATGAAATAATCATAGAGGAGGGATAATATGCAATTCGATTTGTTGGGAAAGGCTGTAAGACGTTTTCGCCTTCCCGCAGTAGATTATGTTAACGCCCCAGTAATTATAATTCCCGTCCAAGAAGGCGACGTCAATTCGAGATATTTCGAGATAACACTATATGATGATCACGGCGATATGGATTTGAGTATCTATTCTAAGGCAATGTTAAGCGGAACAACCCCGTCAGGTATTGTTCTCACATCGTCCAAGTGTGAATTTTCAGAAGACAAAAAAACGGTCATCGTTCAATTTAGTGGCGGCTTTACGGCGAGAGCTGGAAGGGTAGCTTGCGATATTTTGTTCACGAACGCGGATAATACCGTCGCCCTTACGTCTCAAAGATTCTACGTTATCGTATCTGAATCTCAATCTGGCAAAGTCATTACGGAGAACGAAGAGAATTATAACGAACTTCTTTCATTGCTTAAAGAGGTTGGCGATCTTGAAAACAATTTGTCAACCGCTGAGAACGATAGAGTAAAGGCAGAAGCGGCTCGTGTCGCCGCGGAAAAAAAGCGTGTTAGCGCCGAAAGGGCGCGCGCAGACGCAGAAGATGTGAGGGCTACCCAAGAAACAACACGGCAAACAAACGAGGAAACTCGCAAAACAAACGAAACGAACCGTGGAACCGCGGAAAGCGGAAGGGCTACCGCCGAAGATGGACGTATTGCGGCAGAGACCGCGAGAGCCACAGCAGAACAGAATAGGGCAACCGCAGAAACAGGACGAGCGAATGCTGAAAGCACGAGAGAAGCTAATGAGACCGCTCGTCAAACAGCAGAGACTCAACGTGCTACAGCAGAGTCAGAGAGGGCTACCGCCGAAACACAGAGAGAAACAGATTTTCAAGCCGCCAAGGAAGCCTGTGAAGATGCCACTCAAGATGCGAACAATGCAGCTCAAAATGTGCAAGACTTATTAGACGCATTGCCGTGCCCGACAAATAAAGTAGACGGGGAAGTTACTACAAATCTTATAGCATTAAACTTTGTCGCTTTGGAGGGGTAATTATGAATTGTTGTAAAGAAACAGATAACGCAATTCGAGTTATCAGAGGCGATTTGCTTGAAGTTTATTTTGTTGTTGACGACGTGGAAGTTGATTACATTGAGCGCGTGATATTTTCTTCTATATCCGCCAAGATACTTTGCGACTTACCTTACTCAGAAGAGCAAGAGGCTTTCTGTTTGCGGTTCACCTCAAAGATGTCAAATCTATTGCCAACTGGGTTCTATACGTATGACTTGACGCTTGAACTTAAAGGTGGCACTACGCTTACTTTAATGCACGGCGAAGAGTTCACTGTCTTCAAGAAGAAAAACTCTCTATTAGTAGAGGATTATCTTGACGAAGAACAAGACAGCAATAAACCCGATGATGGCGAAGGTAACGAAACCGAAGAACCAATTGAACCGCCTACTGACGAAGGTAATGGCGACTACGGTAACGATAATAACGAAGGTGACAACGATGGCGACGACAAAGAGCCAGATGTTTCTGGTGGAGACGAAACGACGCCGCCTACTACCGATGACAGGGAGGAGAACAATGGTAGCGATTAAGAAGACCATTCACGCGCATATCGTTAGCGCGGATCAAAAGAACCCCACACAAATAGGCAAAGTGTTCTCTCTATTGCCGAGTGATTACAGGGGGTTAATCAATTTACCAACCATCAACGGAACGGAAGTAATAGGCGATATGAAAGCGAAAGAGTTAAGCCTGCTTTCGTCTCGTGTGGATGATTATAATGAACACGAACTCGGCGCTGACGAAGACGAAGGGAAATATTTTGTACTTGTCGGCGCTGATGAAGAAGTGGCGAAGGTGCCAGCAAAAACAGTTGCTAACGCTTTGTCACTTATAAAGACAACCGATGAAATCGACGAGAATATGGAAGTCGGCGCATATCGGTTTGTAGAGAAAAAGAGAGGTGAATAACAAACTATGGCAACAACCAAAAAAGACTATCAGATTATACAAAAACTTGGTGAAGACGAGTTTCTCTTACTTCACCCTGAAACGAATGCTGAGAATGTCGTAGTTGATGTGGAAGGGGTCGAGGGGGATGACTTAGCTGCCGCGCTCAAAGCATTAAAGAGCGACGTGGATGACAAGGCTTCTTCTTCCGAAATTCCTGACGTAAGCCAGTTTATTACAAAGGCGGTTGAAGACCTGCTCAACTACTATACAAAATCCGCAATCGACGATAAAGTTACAGACCTTGGAAACAAGGTAAGTGCGATTCCAAAATTCTCGATCAGTGTTGTAGCGGAACTTCCTACCGTGGATATCAGTTATACGACAATCTACTTGGTTAATACAGGCAGCGACAGCGACAATCTTTACACCGAATATATCTATGTCAGCGGCTCGTGGGAAATTCTTGGAACACAAAAACTCGACCTAACGGGGTACGCAAAAGAAGAATGGGTTAGCACACAGATTTCTGGATTTATTACTGAGGTGAGGGTTCAAGAGCTTATTGCGGCAGCATCAATCAAAACGGCAGAAACCGCAGACAAGCTTTCTACCGCAAGAAAAATAAGTGTCAGCGGTGATGTTATAGGAGAGACCACTTTCGATGGCGCAAAAGATAGCACCATCCCCGTTGAGTTGAGTAAAACTGGTGTGGCGGCGGGTGTTTATACTGCTGTCGAAGTGGACGAAAAAGGGAGGGTTACTGCCGGCTCGAGGGCGATTGAGATAGGAGCCGCAGGACAAACAACGCCGAGTCAGGATTTAGCTATCGGTGGGCTATTTTTCAAATTACTTTAAGGGGGTAAATATATGGCGGGATATAAATTACAAGGTAAAACCGCAAGCGGGACAATGGTAGATATTCCGTTGGCTGCAACTTACGATGCGGCTGGAAACGATATACAACAACATTATGCTGCAAAGACAGAGTATGAAGCAATAATGGCAAAACTCGAACTTATGGACGATAAACTTGACGTCATTCGTGGCGTAAGTGTACCTGACTTTGCTGATGCCTCGTGGGGAGAAATCAATAAATACTCTCAGAAGGGATTAGCCGCGTCGCTTTGGAAAGTTGGGGACGAAAAGAAAATAGCTCTTACGTCCGGAGAAACCATTACTATGGTTATTTTGGGGTTTGACCACGATAATCTTACGGGTGGTGGCAAGGCAGGAATTACGCTCGGCATGAAGAACGCTCTTGCTACGGCATACGTAATGAATGATTCAAACACAAATGCAGGTGGATGGAAGCAAAGTAAAATGCGCACATCCACAATGGAGACTCTTTACGGGCTTTTGCCAGATGAAGTTAAAGCTGTAATTAAACCAGTTGATAAGGTGACTGCTTTATATGAAAGCTCTGGCGCATTAGAAACGACTTCGGATAAATTATTCCTGTTTTCTCAAAGGGAAATAATGGGTAATAACAACTATTCCGTAACTTCTCAGAACTCTTTCCCGAACGAGGGCGAACAGTATGAGTATTATAAACAAGCGCCGATCCCAGCGCCAAAAGCAGGTACAGGTGCATTTTCTGTACTTGCTGGTACTGGATGCTTTTATACAACAAGTACGTCTGTGGCAAATAAGTACGACAACAGGTTTGGTCAAGAAAAATCCACAAGCACAAACGCTTACTACAACTACAATAACGCAAAGGCGCAAGGGGACAGTGCAACAACATCGTGCAACTGGTGGCTTCGCTCACCCTATTACGTTAATAGCGACTACTTCTGCTGTGTCTCCAGCGCCGGTTTCAGCAATTACGGCGTTGCCGGCGGCAGTCGCGGCGTCGCTTTCGGCTTTTGTATTTAATCTCATATCAAAACAAAAAAATCCGCCACGTTATGTGGCGGAATTAAAAACTAACAAGGAGGACAAGTATGGAGCAATTCTACTTCAAACCTACGCCAGATGCGCATAGCGAGGCGGAAAAGCTAATCTTTGTGGCATCAAACGGGCAAGGTTATATTGCCAACAACGAACTGCATATCTGCGGCAACTACCACCTGATATACAAATTCACAGGCGAGAATGTCGGCTGGTATATGAAGAATCCTCAAGATAATATCGACAGGTATCTTGGTCTTGGCGCAAGCCCGTCTGTTCTGATAGGAGATATAGACGTTAAAGACGAAGAATATTTTGAGGCAATCAAATATGTTCAACCCGAACGCGAAGAACGGGAAGACGAAGAATAACAAAAAAAATAAAGACACAATAAGGAGATAAAGATGGCAGTACTCAAAAGCAATCGAAACGAATCGCAGTTACAGTTCTTAGACACTGCAAGAGACTTAGAGATTTTCACCTTAAGAAATTGTGTCAAATTTCCAAAGCGATATACTTTTTTCATTACTACCGAGATAGTGAGGCTATCACAATCGGTGTACAACAATGTCAAGGCTGCAAACAGCATTTTCCCTTCCGGTGAGTTAGAGGTGCAACTTCGCAGAGATTATCTCACCAAGGCAAATTGCGATTTGCAATGCCTAATTTCTCAGCTTGATGTTGCGAAAGAAATGTTTGGCGCAGAAGTTAAGTCGAACACTTGGTGTTCTTGGATGGACTTAATTGAAAAGGAAGCTAAACTGATTTCCGCAGTTAAGAAAAAAGATAAAGAACGCCTTAAAGAAATCCCAAAGGAATCGTAGGGCGATTTTTTATACACAGGTTATAAGCCGAAAACATTTGTCGTGGCGTGCAACTGGTGGCTTCGCTCACCCTATTACAATAATAGCAACAACTTCTGCTATGTCAACAGCAACGGTAACAGCAATAACAACAATGCCAACAACAGTAACGGCGTCGCTTTCGGATTTTGTACGATAATGTCAGTCACAGTAATTCCAATTGAGGAACGAAATCAGTACGAGTACAAAAGGGGCTTATGACCTTTCCGTAAGGATAAATGAATATTTTGATGTGGTCTACCGGACGCTTCTTGCATTGCGCGCAATTGTGGTAGCGCGTTTAATGGTAGGTACTACTATGCAGTTATTTTCCACAATGATTTCACTGTACAAGGTATATAATTTTTATGAATAGCAAGGAAAGACATGAACTAAGGTATCAGAGACGCAAACAAAAACGCCTCGAGAAGAAAAGGAAATTTGATGAAATTTATTGTGATTACAATAAAGTCTTCACGTTTGATAACTTATATCATAGTTACAAACAATGTTGCAAAGGTGTGGGTTGGAAATCCAGCACCCACAAATACAGAACGAATGCTCTGCTCAACGTAAATTCTACATATAAGATGTTGCGTGATGGAACATTCAAAAGCAAAGGATTTTATGAGTTTAATATAATCGAACGAGGTAAGCCAAGGCACATTCAAAGCGTTCATATTAGCGAGCGTGTAGTGCAGAGATGCCTATGTGATTACAGTTTGGTTCCAATATTAAAGCGCTCTTTTATCTACGATAACGGTGCTTGCATAAAGCTCAGAGGAATTGACTTTGCACTCAACCGAATGAATAGACATTTGGAAAAATATTACAGGCATTACGGTAGCGAGGGTTATGCCCTCGTTTTTGATTTTTCAAAATACTTTAATAGCATTGACCACGTTGCGCTGTTGAAGATATTACGCGAGAAAATCACTGATGATAGACTGTACGCTATTGTCAAACAATTAGTAGATGACTTTGGTGAAAATGGTCTTGGGCTTGGGAGCCAGATATCGCAGAGTTGTGCATTAGCACTCCCAAACAAAATGGATCACTATATCAAGGAACAACTTGGTATCAAGTATTACTGCCGTTATATGGACGATGGGTGCCTGATACACCACAGTAAGGAACATCTACAATATTGCTTAAAAAAGATTACGGAGATTTGCACAGAGCTTGGCATAAAGCTAAACACCAAGAAGACACAAATCGTAAAGTTGAGCCGCGGTATCAACTTCCTTAAGACACATTTCATTTTAACCAAGACAGGAAAGATAGTCCGCAAGCCGTACAGAAAGAATATTACGCTTATGCGTAGAAAATTAAAAACGTTCAAGCGTTGGGTTGACGAGGGCAAGATGACTTTTGAAGACGTTATGACATCGTGGTGTTCGTGGCGTGGTCATCAGCTAAAGTTTAACTCGTATTGGGCGAGACAAAGAATACACGACCTTTACGTGCGATTGTTCTATTGGTCGTGAAATAAAAAATAGCGAGTGTCACAGGCGGCACTCGCTTTATAAATAGGAGGAAGTTATATGAATTGGCAAACGATTTTGCTTTCTGTAATCAGCATCGTTTTAACCGCTCTGGTAAGCTGGGGTGCAGAACGGCTTATTGCACTCATCAATACTAAGCTGGCAAACAGCAAGTTTGCAAAGTATCTTACGAGTGCTGTAGATGTAGTTACGCGCTCCGTTAAAGCTACATATCAGACTTATGTAGAGTCGCTTAAGGATAAGAATATGTTTACTCCCGAGGCGCAAAAAGAAGCACTCTTGAAGGCGGGAGAAATGGCTCTTGCGCAGTTAACCGAAGACTCGAAGAAATGGATTGAGACGAACTTTGGCGACGTTAAGACGTGGATTACAAACACTATTGAATCGGTTATCTACGATTTGAAGAATAAGCCTGCCGGAGAAAGCACGAATGAAGAAGCTTAAGGCAATAGGCTTTTGGATAGCCTCATTTACGTGGGGTCTTCCTATGACGTTAGTGGGCTGCCTCGTTGCTGTCGCGTTGATGGTGACGGGGCATAAGCCCCACAGATTCCATTACCTCATTTATTTTGAAATAGGGGAAAATTGGGGCGGCTTTGAGTGCGGATGTTTCTTCGTGACAAACAAGAACCCTACATTCAGCATCAGGCGCCACGAAAGCGGGCACGGCTTACAGAATATTATGCTTGGCGTATTTATGCCGTTCTTGGTAAGCATACCGTCTTGCATACGCTATTGGTACAGGGAGATACTTGTACGTAGCGGCAAGAAGAGATATCACGATTTACCAGATTACGATAGCATATGGTTCGAGGGTTGGGCAACGCGGCTCGGCGATAAATATTTCAAAGACTAATCGCGAGGCGACAGATGAGTATCTTTAACGATATAAAACTTGCCTTAGAACAGGCGATAGAGTATGAGCGTGGGCAAGCGTGTGACGAGAGTAAAGAATAAAAAAAATAGGCGATCTATGGATTGGTTTCCACAGGTCGCCTTCTTTTTTCTCCAGAAAGTATTATTTGGCGCAACTTGCTGGAGAGAATATTAGTTTGAATAAAAGATGCCTTTGATATAATTAAACATCAAGCTTAATTGCGTTAAAGTAATAGGTGTCAAGAGCGTAGAGATTTACTTCCTTTTCGCAAGTAAATGAGCCATTAAACTCAATATCGCCGTCCGCGGGTATGCCATTATATTGATTTGAATAGGTAATCTGTATAGCCTTCCCAGAAAGCGCCGCGTCAGTTTTACCTTTGACGGTCAACTTTGCTACATAAGGGTAGAACTTACCTGCGATGCTCTCGTCTTTTGCGATGGTGTTCTTTTTTGTAAGCACTAATTTAGCTTCCGTGATTTGGATGACATAGCGAGTTTCTTCAACTTCTGTCGGGTCATTCGGGTTGGGATAAGTACGCTTAACATATGTGTACGTAAAAGATACATCAGGATAAGCCAAGAATTCGTCTCCGACATTAACTTCTTTGATATTCGGTTGTGATGTGCCGCCATTATTGTCGGCGGGTGATGTTCCGCAGGCGCATAATGTTACCAGCGAAAGCGCAATGAGTAAAGCACAAATAATTTTTTTCATAATAAGTCTCCTTATAATTTTATGTATTATATCACATATCAACCATTAAGTCAATAAAGCTTATCGTTCAACAATAAAAACAGGGCGACCCATAGAAATAGGTACGCCCTTATTTTTTATTCCTTTTCTGAGAATGATACCGCAAGGGGATTCGATAACCTGCCCCCAGACAACCTTTCGATTAACGCTTGTAAGTATGTGAGCGCTTCGTCAACTATGTAATCTGGCGCGATATGCGTTCCTCGTGTCGCTCTATCTATTTCGCTGATAGTGATTGGCTCGGGGATTATAATGTTAAGTCCTTGTGCTTCTCTTTTAATAAAGTTTTTATGCGCTTGGTCAACACATAGTATGGGTGCATTTGTATATTCGCTTATACATAGCAATCTTATCGTTTTGCCACCGCCGCGCCTAAGATTATAAATCTTCATAGTGGTTCTCCTTTATTTATAAAGCTGAAATTTTTTGCTTATTAAATGAGCGATGTCATCTTCGAGTGGGCGGAAACCGACGCAAGTAAGAGTTCTGCCGACACCGTTCTCATCAATTTCTTCTGGCTTGAGTTCAGTAAGACAATTATCTTTGATAAGAAAGAAATCCTTGCCTTCAACCAGACCAAGCTCACGAGCCATTGTGATAGCCTTCATAAGATGGTTATAATTCTTTGCCGCGCAGATAGTTTTTGTGAATATACCACAAATCCATTCATCACAAATACTTGATGGTAAAGTTATAGAAAATGTTTTATTCCCCGTGGCAGTTGATTTAATTATTCTTGATTGGTCTCTAAGTGGTGCAGTTAAAAATGCCATAGAGGCATGGCAGCATTGCGCCGCCAATTTCCCAGCTGACATATTCAAATCTTTTCTTGCTATAATTAACTGTCTCATTGTTCTCTCGTCTAATATTTGTATCATAAGAAATGCTCCTTAATCGCCAGTCTGGCTGCGCCATTTAGCCGCTGTGACACTTTATCGAGTTTCTTGAAGAAGCTATCGTCAGCGGCTATCGACGCTGTAAAGCGCTATTTTGAGGTGCTACCGAGACCGCCGTTTCTTACTCCGTCTGCATTGTCATCGTCAGTCTTGAAGTACTCAAGGATGATACCCTGAGCGATAGCGTCGCCCTTGTTCACGACGAGCGTATCGCCGCGCTTTGAGTCGTTAGTTATCTTAACCCAGATGTGTCCTTCGTTGTTGGAATTGTTGTAGTAGTCTGCGTCGATGATGCCGACCGTGTTATCGAGTTGCGCTCTGTACTTAAACCCAAGACTGCTACGAGGAACAACCATAAGGAACTTATTGTCGTCAAGCGAAACCTTGATACCCGTAGGGAACTTGATAGATTCGCCGGGAGGGAGTTCAAAACCGATGGTGGCATAAATGTCGTAGCCTGCGCTGCACTTCGTAGCGCGGTGGGGAAGTTTTATGTCATCGTAGTCAGCCATATGCTTGCCGCCCCATGCGTCCAAGTCATATTGCTTCTTTGAAACTTTTTCAAATTTATTCATTATGTATTACTCCTTAAAATTGCCAACCTTGAGGGTAGCAAATATTCTTTTATTTAAGCGGATAATCCTTTGGTTGGAAGAACCAACGTAGGGAAGGTTTACATCTTTTAATTCCTCGACGAACCGTCCGTCAACAATTGTATCTATATACTGGAAGATTTCTTGCATTTCCTCTGGGATATCTTCGATACGATACCCAGTGTAGAGCCATATATTCTTTTTGGGAAATGTTGCTTTGACTTTTTTACAGAGAGCGAGAAGAGTTGTGTAGTTGCAATGGTGCAACGGATCGCCGCCCGTAAGCGTCAACCCTTGTATGTATGGCTTTGAAAGTTGTTCAAAGATTTCATCTTCCTCAGCCCGTGTGAACGGAATGCCAGAGGATGGGTCGTGCGTCTGTGGATTGTGACATCCTTTACAGTGATGTTCACAACCCGATACGAAGAGAACAACACGCAACCCGTCGCCGTTTAACATATTGTCGTGTAAAATATTATGATAGTTCATACGTACCTCACATTGAAATCCTGTCTTTGATTTCAGCGTTCTTTGCGTCGTTGTACCTTGTGCGCCCGTGTACCCTTGTGTAGCCGAGATAGCCGTTCATTCGGTCAATCTTCGTGATGAGTTCGCTTCCGCATTTCGGACACTTATCCATATCCAGCTGTTCATATCCACAGTCTTCACAGTAGGAGAGCGAGAGGTTAACGCCCTCATAAAATCCAAAGTCCATTGCGCGTCTGATGAGCGTTTTTATTGCGTCTTTGTTGTATGAGACGGGATAACGGCAATATTGTATCTTGCCGCCGTTGAACAAATCCCAGAAACGGCGCTCATAACCTTGCTTTTCGATGGGAGTGATGTCTTCCCATACGCCGCAGTGGAAGCTGTTTGAAACGTACAATCTGTCGGATACATTCTGGATGATGCCGTACTTCTTACGGAACTGTTCTACTTGCAGTCCTGCAAGGCTTTCGGCGGGCGTGCCGTAGATTGCATATAAGATACCGTCTTCTTTTTTGAACTCCGTTACCTTAGCATTGATATGCCTCATAACTTCAAGGGCAAATTCTCCGTCCTCAACAATTGACTTTTTGTTGTAGAGTTGTTGAAGTTCGTTCAGAGCCGTGATACCGAAGCTCATAGTCATTGGCTTGAGAAGTGGCTTTATCTTGTCGTCGGGGCTGAGCGTTCCGCCGTAGAAGCCGCCTTGGCAATAACCAAGAGGGTTGGTGGACGCGAGCTTTTCGCCGAGATAGTCATAGGTCTTTTTGTGCAAACCCCTGATGAGTTTCAGATAATAGTCAAGCGTTTCGTAGAAGTCTCTGTTCTCTTGACGCGCCTTTTGCAATATCATCGGAAGATGCAAGCTGATTGCGCCGAGGTTAAATCTTCCCTCAAAAATCGGCGTATCGTTCTCGTCGGCAGGTTCCATACCGCCACGCTCATACCAAGGCGAGAGTGATGCGCGACATCCCATAAGCGATACGACCTTTCCGTACTTCTTGTACATACTCGGTATGTAGCCTTCGCCTGTGAGCGAAAGGAAGTCTGGATACATAGATTTGCTTGAACATTCAACCGCCGCGTCAAACAAATATTCCATAGGTTTACTTTCGCCATGCAAGTTCTCGTCATACAAGAAAGTGAGCTTAGGAAAGAGCACGGGTTTCTTATGACCTTCTGCGCCCTGACCGCCCATGCGTGTCCTTAAAATAACTTCCGTAGCCATTTGCTCCCAGCGGCTTGTTCCGATACCGAATGATGTTGCGATGAAAGGGTAGTCGCCACGGCTGCTGCCGACAGTGTTGAAGCGATACTCCCAAGACTGGAAGCCTTGCTCAAAATCGCGGCGCACCTTGCGCTCTGCATATATGTCAGCTTGTTCGTCCACGGTTTTGCCCGAGTTATTCAACGCGGATGCGATTGCATAAAATTCGCGCTTATATTTTTCGTAACTCTTTTGAGCATACGGTGCCAAGATTGTGTCAACGCGAGGGATAGTGAATCCACCGTACTGACAAGCGGCTGCGCTTATCGTGATGTCACTTATAACGTCGAACGCAACATCCAATGTCTTAGGTTCTGTGTACCAAACGTTACCCATTTCAAAGCCGCCGGCAAGAACCTTTGCGATATCAAACAAGCAACAGTTCATCGTATCTAAGCGCGCGGATCTGTCGTGGATGTAAATGTATCCTTCGTTCATAGCCACACGTTCTTCGACGTTCAAGAAGAACTTCTTATAAAGTTCTCCGTTCAGCTCGTTGTAGATGAGACTTCTTTGCGTAGGTACGAGCGCGCTGTCCGTGTTGGCGTTGTCTCTGTCGCCTATGTATCGTATTGTTTGAGACTTCTTAAATACTTTGTCGAGTATGTGTACGAAGTCTTGCTTATAGTTGCGGTAGTCCCTGTAGCTTTTTGCGACTTTCGGGTTAACCTCGTCAAGCGCGGTCTCAACTAATCTGTGCATTTCGAGAATGCTTATCTCTTCTTGTTGAGGGAGCCTTGATTTGACCTTGTCGCATACTTGCCGAATCTCTTCGTCCGTAAATTTTACCAGTACGCGCTCGGCAGATTTGTTGATTGCGTTAATAATTTTTGCGTCGTTGTATTCAGATAATGTTCCGTCTTTTTTAACTATCTTCATTTAGCTATCTCCGTTTTGCCAGCCAAAATTTGGTCGGCATATTCAATTATTTTGTCGTAGGCTTCTTGCCAATTATTTACTCTCACCATACCGTTTGCGTTGGCGTCGAAAGCTTTATTGTGTGATGCGGTCATCAAAATCTTTTTGTACGAACCGCCAAGAAGATTATGTACGCCGTCGTCCACCAAAATGTCAGCATTGATGAGTTGCTTGCTACATATCGTGATAACATTCCACCAAGAAATAAACGGGAAGTATCTATCGAGGATGTATTCCAACTTGCGACGTATTGTTTGATAGTTTGAGTTGGTACAGATGTATAACTTAAAGCCCAACTCATTGATACGTGAGAGGTGGTGGATAGCATCTTCTTTTGGTTGTACTGTTCCCCAAAATTCGTCTTCATATAAAGGGGCGTAAACCTCATCTTTACTTAATGATGGGAAGAATTTTTGAACATCCCAACCCGTTATATCGTCAGCCTTAACAGACGTTCCGTGTTTCTTGTTCAACCATTCCGCCCACGCCGGAAGTAAGTTTTCTATCGTGTCGTCCATATCAACTAACAGTGTGATATGAGAGTAATCTTTCGACATTTAATTCTCCTTAATTCGCTGCTCTATGGCGTCCAGAATGCCTACAACGCCGCCATATAAGTCGTCGATGCCTTTGTCATTGAGAAGCGTAAAGTCGCTCTCAATGCCGTCCAGCGCCGTCTCAGACGGATGTCGTTGCTGTTCTTCGGTAAGTGGACTTTTGAAGTCTTTTCTGATGACGCGCACATGGAAAACATTCGCGTCGTCCGCTTTTAACTTTTCGAGTTCGTTGGGGAATCGTGTGTCTGGGATGATGATATAATCCCAAGTATCCTTAAAGAACCCAGTGACCTTAGCGATGAAGTCTACCCAGAAGTCTGGTTCAACTTTTCTGATGACGTTGGTTCCAACTTGCTGTAACAGAGTTCTGCCAGCTTCGTCTTTCTTGCCGTTCCAATTGAAGAACGCTTTGCAGATATACTTGAGCAAGTCTGCTTGGTGTATGACGAGGACGGAATGCCCGCGGATAACGAGTTCGTTCTTAAAGATTTCAGCTGATGTGTCTTTGCCGTTTTGTGCTTTACCAGATATACAAATAAAATTGCGCACTATGTATTCTCCTTATTGTTGTGTTTCTTCGTCTGAGAAGATAAATTCTTTTGCGTAGGGAAGTGAACGCGCCCACGATATGAAGTTCGGAAGGTCGGCTTTGTCTGCGCCAGACCACTCATTCAGTTTGTGGTGCCGCCTATGCCTACAAATAGCCAAGAGATTTTCGTAGTTCAGTGTTACGGTTCGCGTTTGCAACCAGCTCTCTGGGAGCCAACGAATCAACTCTTTCCAGATTTGCTTATTTTGCGTTTTGTTGTACATAACTCTCAACGTTTCAAGAAACGGGATGAGGTCGTTCTCAATTGCGTTGAAGACGTTTATCTTTTGAAGGAATGGATCTGATTCTTCGGTGTTAAGTACGATGCTGTGATAATCGTCCGTTTCAAAGCAGTCGATAGTGATAGGAGTGGATGCCAACTTGTGCATGGTTGATGTCGAGTTCGCAACAGTTCCGACCTTGTATGTATCAAATTCCTTCCACCAATAAAGTGGAGCCGTAATATCTACGGACACAAAGATTTGCCGTAAGAATTTGCGGTGTTCGCTGCCAGCCTTTGTAAGAGTAGTAGCAAGTTTCATATCGTTTTCGCCGATAACGTACTTGTCATCATCGTAATAGCTGTCTGACTTAGTCCAGCTATTCTTGGGATTACGCATGCCGCGCAACGCGCCCTCAAAATTAAATACCTGTGTGTTCTCGAATTTCATTGTGTTCCTCGTCGTCTTCTTTATCAAGTTCGTCTATCGTAACTTGGTGGTAACCCTTAGGTTGAGGGAATGGTCTGTAGAGGGTGTGACCGCAGTGGCGGCACTTTATCTTGTCAACCTCGTTCGCAGGGTAGTTTGTAACTTCCACCTTTGTAGAGCCACACTCCGGACAAGCGATTGACAACTTGCCATCTCTTGTAATGCTTAGGCGAAATGATTTCATTATGTATCTCCTTATTTTTTGATGCGGTGAACTGGTATGTAGCCTTTTTCAAAACGCTCTTCCAATTCAAAGATTGTGTACCTATTAAAGGGGCGCGTTATCTTGCTTTGAAGTTCTTTTAACTTGTCCCAATATTCTGGCAGGTACTTCCAGTAGTTGTAGAGTTCCCACTGATTTTTGTTTGCACAACACCAGCAAGAAACTCTGTCGAGAATTGAGTAAAGGTCGATGTATCCATCGCGGCATTTCTCAATCCATTTAATATTGTGTGATTGACAATATTGCAGGCAGTCGGCTTCGCTCATATTCCAATCCGCGAGAGGGAAACGCTTATAATCTTTGCGTTCCTTTTGAAGTCTCAGCGTTTCGTCAGCGGCTATGCCAACATAGCAAATCGTGTCTTCTTGCTCGCAATATTTGTCAATTGCTATCAGCTTTTCGCTCGTGCCCCAGCGGCAACGTCCGCCGCACCAAGCGTATCCGTATCTTATAATTCCGTCCTTGCGAGACTTGTGTGGCTGCTCAAACATCGTGTATAAGAACGGACACTTGGGGCGAAGAGTAATGCATTTAATTCCGCGCTCTTGCGCATATTTTGTTAACTGTTCCCAGTTGTAGTAGATTGATTGAAACTCCATACCCGTATCGTAGAAGACGATTTCGTCGAGCGAGAGTTGTTGTTCTATAATTTTGTAAACCATAGCAAGACTGTCCTTGCCACAGCTGCAACTTGCGATATACCTCATAAAATCTCCTTAATAAATTTTTTCTCAAATCTATTAAGGATGCTCCGATGGCTTCCCGTGCCGCAGTAGACTTTACGACGCTATTTGAATCAGAGCTTTACGGATATCTTAATCACCAATTCGCAATAAAGGATGTCAACCCAAGGCACTGAGTATGCCTTTGCTCACCGACCCAGCAACTGGGGGATTTTTGTGGTACATCGGAGAAATAATTTTCATTTATGCCTCCTTGTTGTAGGCTATCAAATACCAATAGCCTGTTTGATTTTTGTAGAGGTCGGCGGCATATATAATGTCACCAGCCTTAATGGGTTTCTTATCGTATATGTTTGCTTTAACTGTCAGTCGAGCCGTCTTGCCGCTGCCGAGACTTCGTGTTCCAACCCTATAAGACCACACTTCGCCGCCCGCACTTGAAAGGGGGACAACATCTGTTATGAGAAGTCTTCTGCGATCTTCTTCACGGTTTGTTACAACGTCAGCGTAACCGAGGATGTCTATACTGTACTGTATCTGTTGTTTCATCGACGGTGATGGCATCGGATGTTGCTTTATGTATTGCTCGAAGTCGTACAAACACTTCAATGTCGTTTGTTCATTTTCCATTCTGTAAGATGCAGACTCTGTACCGTCTTTGTTCGTAGTTGAACAGTTGTACGACAATATCCGCTGCACAACAATGGATGTTACTTTGTCTTTTCTGACCGACTTTGCTTTACCTTGCTTTAACAGCTCCCACAAATCAAGGATAGAAAGAAGTTCGTTAATGTTGCCAAACTGTTGGAAGTAGTCGATTGTGATGAGGGGTCTAACCTTTGAAGCTTTAAGAGCTTTCTCATCCAGCCAAGCCAGCACGTCAACGAAAGAAGTAAAGTTATTTTTACTGCAATCATATAAGGCTGCGCCAACCGAAAGGCTAAATCCTTTTATTGCGGAAAGAGAGTTCACAATCAAATTGTTTTCAACATCTGCTTTAATTGAACGGTTATCCTGTCCAAATCTAAACGGCGGGAACTTTATATTGAAGTAACTTTCAGCCTCTTCTTTAAGGGCGTTCATTTTGTCCTTGTCGCCCTTTTGTTCGGCGAGGGTAAGTAAGACTTCATAGAACTCCAACGGGTGGTGTGCTTTAAGCCAAGCGCCATACAGACTATCCAAAGCAACGCAATAGGAGTGGGATGCGTTGAATGAGTATCTTGACGAGTCTTCGATGATTTGCCACAGTTCTTGCGACATATGTGCCGCTTCTTCGGGCGTCTTATGCTCGTCTTCAATCATTACCTGAGAGAAGCCGTTAATGAACTTCTCTTTGTATGCCAACACCTTATCGGCGCGCTTTTTAGCAATGTTTTTTATTGCTGTGTAGCAGTCGCTCATATCAATGCCAGCGTAGTTCAGAGCTGCCATTTCTTGTTCTTGATAGAGCAAGAAGCTGCTCGGCATTTCGTCTGTCTGTATCAACTCATCAAACGCCTTAACACCGTATGCAAACGGTTTGCGTTCTTCAAATGTCTTATACATTGACTTGAAGCCGGGGCGAATGGCGGCAACGAACGCACCAAGTTCCGATATATTTTTCGGCTTGTACTTCGTTACTCTTGAAGCTGTTCCTGTTTGTTCGCATTGGTTGATGCCGAGTGTGCAACCTTTTTCATAAATTTCCCAAGCCTTATCGTCTGGCGGGCACATTTTAAGAAGTTCAGTTACAGTTGGTGGTTCAATTCCAATACGGTGGTATGCTCTATAAATTAAGTCAACCACAGAAACTTTCAGTAAGTCATTTTTAAGGAAGTGACAAGCTTCCGCCCAGTGACCGTCCATAAGACAGCAGAGGTGGTCTTTAACTTTTACCAAGCCAATCTCTTTTCTGATGCTACCCTCATAGAGTAGGTATGAGCAGGGTGCAATACTCCACGAGGTTACAAGTCCGAGATAATCCTTACTCTTTTCATATATCTCGTGGAAGTCTTTGTCGATGTAATCAAAGACGTTGATGTCGTCTTTTTCGTCTTCGGGAGCGTGTTTCACTGCGGTTTCGTACTTCTTTATTTGTTCAGATACCGCATTTGCAATCTCGAACGAGATGCCTTGTGACTTTGCGTAGAGTTTCCACGCTGCCGACTTTTGCATGGTGCCGTAAGCAACCATCGGGTAGGCGTGGTCTTCGCCGAGTATCTCTTGTTGCGCCCGAGCAAATGGTTCTACGGGTGCGCAGTTGAAGTCTATGTCGGGCAGAGAGCCACTTTGCAGAATTCTTGTTGCGCTCATAAAACGCTCTGGGTACATATGAACTTTGGCTGCAATTCTGTCAACTTCCGTGAAGCCAAGAAGCATATTTGTGATGAACGATACCGCGGAGCCACGTCCGCTTTTTGTCAACCATCCGCCGTTCTCTTTTCCTTTACGGATGATATGGTAGTTGTCGATGAAGTAGTCAGCCATTTTGGTATCTTCGACGGTCTTAATTTCTTTCTCAATTTCCGACTCGTACAAAGCCCATTTTTCTTCTGGAACCTGTGTCTTATATTCTTCCCAGCCGCTCCATACCAAGCTCTTGTACTTTTCATTTTTTTCTTCTTGAGACAAGGTAGGGAAGAGAGAGGGCATCTTAATATCGGTGTTGAAGATAGGACTGTCATATTCTTCAACTTCAAGGAAGACGCCTGTATTGTCCATAGCGTCGTTAATTTCGTTGTGACTTAACACGCATTGGTTAGCAAACCTTTCGTATGCTGTGTCGCCGTCTGGATAGTCAAGGAACCATCCTTCCTCGTCTGGGTATGTTAACCCTTTCGATACGAGGAAGTCGGTTCTTGTTTGACCTTGGTCTGCGCCTATGTAGTGACTGTCGCACCCCATAATAAGAGGTATCTTCAATTCGTTATGTAAGCGCAATATTCTTTTGTTGAGTTCGCGCTGAGACTCTGTGTTGTGATACTGAACTTCAAGGAAGAAATTTTTGCCAAAGTGCTTTGCAAGCATAGCTGTTATCTCTTCAATGTTTTCATAACGCCAATATGCTATACAAGCCGTTGTTACAATTAAGTCATCCTTTGGGAGCGAGAGGAGCAGTGGTACGTCGAGTCGTGGTTGCCCGTAGAAGCCTGTAAGGTTTGCTTCAGACAAAACGTCGTTCAGCGCCTGTCTGCCGCGCTCATTTTTAGCTCCCAAGAAGATGTGGCAATTTGTTCTATCTTTTTCTGTTCTGTCTTTAACCCAGTACGCCTCGGCGCCTATGAGTGGTTTGAGACCGTATTCTTTCGCAAGCCGAACCGTTTCAAAGTAGTTACCTTGCCATCCGTGTTCAGCAGATGATAGGATACCGTGCCCAAGAGCTTTCGCTCTCTCGGCGTAATCCTTTGGGGTTACCGCCGAGTCGGATATTCTTACGTTTGTGTACATCGCATGACGATGGTAGTTTTGAAATACTTTCATTAGCCTTCTCCAGAAATGTGTCCGTAAATCTCTTCTTCATCTTGCTGATAAAGTTGAGGAGGCGGGAAGGGAAGCGCACCAGCGTACTCTTCATTGTCCCAGCCATATCGTTTGTCAAGTGACTCTTCGTCAACAAAGAAGCGTCTTGACGGTTTGTCGTAGTAGAGCCCAGCGGAGCTGCCCTCAAATCCAAGCAACCTATCCTTTAAGATGTCGCACAGTACATCGAACTTAATAGGTTCTTTGTACCAGCCGCCACGCTTATTAGGAACGCCGCGCCTATCGTCTTGCGTTACTCTGTACAAACTCAAAATCCTGTGAGCTAAATCGATGATTGCCGATATGCCTTGGATATCCATTTTGTTCAGCCTGCGCATTTGTTCAATTTTGTGCGGGTGTACTACCAAGAGAACCGCGACGTTGTACTTCTTGGCGAAGTCGATGAGCCGTGTAACAAATTCTTCTTGTTTCTGATATTTGTTCTGCTCGTTGGCTTCGAGGTTGACCGACGTCAGGTTGTCGATGATGTGTAGTTTGCACCCATATTTTCTCGTAGAGTCTTCCATAGATTTCAGTATGGAATCTACCTTATGGTCGTAGCCGTCCTTATAGATGAAGAGTCTTCCACGGTAGTATTCGTTCATCGCCTTTTGTGCTTCGGGAGTTACCTTCCAATAAGTCGCTCCGTTGAAGTTGTACTCTCTTACGTTGCGCTGTCCGGCGAGGATGTAGTTAATCCAGTTCTTGCTCTGGAAGTTAGGTAACTCGCCAGAGTAGAGGAAGGCGTTCTTATCTTCGTCCACCGCGTTACATATTAACTGAGAGAGGAACGATGACTTACCAGAGCCGTTGACGCCCGTGACAATTGTGAATGTTCCGTAGAACAACTTCATAAGTTTCTTATCTAAGTCAGGGATGCCAGTCTTTATGCCGTCGATTTGATCCAAGTCAATGTTGGTGATATCGGAGAAGTCCGAGACACTATCGACGGGCGTGTCTTTTGCGTTATGTATGAGTTCGAGTACAGCGTCTTTCCCTTCGTAGTACAAGACGTGGTTAAGGTCTTTCATAGGGAAGCGCTTGTCTTGCTCTGCATCGTAGTGGAAGAGTGGAATCCCGACAACTTTTGTTCTCCAAGAACCAAGGCGGAACACGCATTCCTTTTGCATTTTGATGCCTGCTTCATCATTATCCGAACAAATGATGATGCTCTCGAACTGTTCGAGCCAATCAAAGTTTTCCTCAATCCAGCCGTAGTTGTTTGCGCCAAGTGGTACCGAAACTGCATTTGTGAAGCCTGCCTCGATGGCAGCCATACAGTCAATTTCGCCCTCGCAAATCAAAAGGGGAGAGGTTGTGTTGACTCTGTTCATATTGAAGAGTAGAGGGGTTGTGTCTGCGTCCTTTTGGCACCAAGCTTTAATCTCGCCGTTTGCCTTATCAATCTTATGTGATGGACGATATTTAACGAGGCAGAGAACATCGTTTGTGTCGTAGTAGTTGAACACGATGTTGCCGTGAGCGTCTTCGCGGACGTCAACCGCATCTACTGTGGTTTGTGATATATGTCTTTGAGCCAAATATGTATAGACGTGCTCTTTGTCGTTAAGTGGCTCTTCTTTTGGGTATCTGTACTGATATTTAGTTTTGACGCCTTTCTCTCCGAAAGAGACGGACATCTTTGCTTCCTCGAATAATTTTTGCAGTGCCTCAAGATATGTCATTCCCGTGTGAGTGTACGCATCGATGATATCTGTATTTCTACCGCACCCAAAGCAGTGGAAACTGAATGTCTTTGGGTTGTAGATGAAACTCGGTGAGTCTTCTAAATGCCACGGGCATAGTGCTTTTTTATTTACGGCATCATATTTTTCGAGGTTTAATAGCTCAGCAATTATTTCTGCGTTTCTGTCGCCAAGCTTTGCTTTTGCTTTGAGAATTTGTTCCTTTTCGACAAGAATAAGCCTATACCTCCAATGCTATATTTTGCTTTCGCAATACTCGCGATGATTGCACAAGTTCTCGCTAAAGAACTCGTCACACGTCGGTGTGAAATCCCAACACTCACGGATTTCTTTCACCGTCTCTCTCGCCCAACTTAAAGCTTCATTTAAGTCGGACTCGTTGAACGGTATGTCAATCGACATATTTTTTCTGAACATCATAAAGCGAAGGATATCTGGGTATCTACCGTATTTTTTCTTCACAAATAATGCGTACAGATAAAGCTGTCGTGCATATTCCGCTTGTTCGCGCTTGTTCTTGAAAGAACTCTTGGATTTATAGTCTTGTATAATAAGTTTTCCGTCTTTGTCTTCAAAAACTAAGTCGATTACGCCGTTAAAAGTCCAGTCGTCAATTTCGTAATCGAACTGTGATTCAACTTCTAATATTTTTCTGTCATCGTATCCTGCAAAGTTTTTAAGGTACTCAAGCCCTTGATCGTAGTAGAGCTTTCGCATATCTTTGCAGTATTTGGTGGAGGGGAACTTTTCGGGCACTGCCGCGTCAAATTCCCACTCATATATGCCTACCAAATCCCAAAGGGTAAGTTCGCCCTTTGCATATCGCTCCATAATGGAGTGAACTTCGAGACCATAAGAGCTGAAGCAATTTCCAATGCCTTTCTTATGGTCTATGTATGTCATCTTGTACCCGTACTTGCAGGTGTGGAATGCTGATAACTTAGAAAAACTATACCGTTCCTTTCTTGGCTCTCCGCTTACCAAGGGCAAGCGTCCTCAGCCGCCGCGGGAGCAGGTTCCTCTGTCGGCTTATCTTTCTTTTTCGTGTCTGTCGCGGGAGTGTTGCTGCTTGCTCTTTCGCTGCCTTCGATTTCTGCTTCGAGGATGAGGAAGCGGAAGAAGGACTTCTTGCCGTCGTCTGTGTCTCTGCGTTCGTTGGTGAACTTCGACTTTGTGATAATGATGCGGTCTTCGCGCTTTAATCCTTTCAAGGTGTTAACCGCCTTGCCGATAACGCGAGGGAACCACGACGAGTTGACGTAGTCGCCGTTGCTGTCTTTTTCCGATGTTGTGATTTGAAGGTCAACGTACTTGCCGTTCTCGGACGGTGTTACTTTCCATACTTTTGCGTAGATTTTGTTGTCGTTAAAAATCATTTCATTTCTCCCTTTTGGATGTCTTTGTGTTATCTTTGGTTGCTTCGAGTTTCTTAAACTCTTCCATAACCGCGCCGCAAATGTCTATCGACTTAATACTGGAAGGGTTGGAGTTTCCGCCGTTGAGCTTTCCGACGACTTCCATAACCTGTTCTTTTGTGAAGCCCTTCTTCATAAGCTCTGAGCCTTTATCGACGACTTCCTTAACAGCTTTCGCAAGTTCTTCTGCCGCAGCTTTTTGCTCTTTTTCTAAGTCGTAGTTTTCGGCTTCTTTTTGCTTGCTTCTGTAAGCGTCGGGGTCTGCCTCGGTGGTTGCGAGCTGCAAGGCTTTCATAAGGTAGTATCTGTTGCCGTATGTTGCGCCAGCGCCGAATGCTTGTGCCGCATCTTCCATCTGCCCGATGTATGCCCATCTGCACTCGAACCTGTCGTTAGGGTCGTCTGTGTTAACCCACGTGTAAACCACTTCGGCTTTGACGATAACCTCGTTGACGGGTACGGTGTAATCGACGACTACATCTTTGCCTTTCTCGTCCTTGACCTTTTTTGTCTTGGGCTTTTCGTATGTATAAGGTTCGACTGTTAAAGTCCCTGGCACGATGGAAGGGTAGAGCATAACTCCGTACTTCTGCATACAAGCCGTAACCTTTGCCTGAATTTCCTCTTCGGGTACATACCTGTAGTTAAAGCCCGCTTTGGTCTTTTGAAGAACGCCGGCAGCGTCGGCAATCTTCAAAATCTTTTGGTGAATGTTTAACTTTTCTGTATCTGGCATTTTTGCCTCCTTTAATTATTTGTCTTCGTTATGGATACCGTTGAGTATCATTCTTTCCCAGTCTTCTTCTGGGGTACAGGAGATGTGTTCTTCAACTTCGTGGACAGTTCCAGATAGCTCAATATCACATCTTCCAAACTCGTTGATTGCTTGTGTTATTTCGTTCAGCGATATAGATAACTTTCGCCAAGCTCCAGCGGTATCACGCAGATAGAGGAACGCGGAAGTTAAATCATGACGCGCAAATCTTGTCTCGCCCATAATTATTGTTTCTTAGTTTGGCGCTGAGCGCCTTTAAGCAATGCTTTAAGATTTGCGTGTGTATATCCGCTTGCCTTAGCGAGGCACATAAGCAATCCCTTTTCTTCGTCGAACTCCTCGTCGTGAGCCTTAGAAATATATTTCTTACCGTTGACGATCAAAATGGTAGTAGGGTCATTAAAGATGACGCGCATTCCTTCTATTTTGTCGTGAGGGATAAACTGTAAAGTCCCTGTCATTGTCATTGGAAAAACTACAGGCTTTGCGCTGAGAATTTCCTTGGCGATTGCATCATCGATGCTGTGCCTGAGTTGGTGGATTATTTCGTCCATAATTTATCTCCTTATTTTTTTGTTTCTTCAAATAAATTGGATGCTATCAAGTCAGCAACGCTGATGAGCGTTACGAGCTTTGAGTTGTCTTGTGCTTTGCTCAAGCTATAGTCTCCGCCTTTGGTGGCAGAATCAAAACCACCCATATGCCAACGAATAGCGAGCAATTCTTCAAGCGAGAGTTTGATGTACCACTGCAAAATAATGCAGCTCTTTTCGCCGTGCCCGAGTGGAACTCTTTCGTCAACTTCGTAGATTTCCTTAACAACCCAGTTGCCGTTTTCATCCTTGACGTTGCGTGTTCCGCGCTTATAGTAGTTAACCTTACAAAGGTCGTGGAAGAGGGCGGTGACCGCGATGGTTTCTTTTGAGTAACCAAGTTGGTAGATGTCGTTCAACCTTGTGAGTTCTCTGTGTACGTTCAACGAGTGTTCGCATAATCCGCCTTCGTAGTTACCGTGAAATCTTGTGCTTGCTGGTGCAGTGAAGAAGTCGGTGCTTTCGAGCCATTTCAAAAGCTCTTCAATGCCATCGCGCTTAATGTCTTCTCCGCAAATAGATAGGAATGTTTCTTTGTTTGTCATACCGTCTCCGTGTGTCTAAATATGTTTTATAATGTTATAAATTAAAGAGTGATTTCGTCGCACTTGATATTGTTTGCCGTAAGCCATTCAGCAACTAAATGTCTATGACAGAAGTCCGTTGGCTTTTCGTAACATATGAGGGCTATATCTTTGCCGCCACTCAATTTTAACAGCTCATTATAAACTGTTTGAGGGGAGAGGGTAGATAAGACCTCATCATTGAAGTGTTCTATGTAGTAGTTATTGTCGCCGTTCTTTTTCCATTCACTGAAGAATGAATACTTCGGTGCAAGTTTTTTATATTGAAGTCCGTTGTACCAAGCGGGTGCCTTACCGCAAATTGATATCGGGACAACATTTGGTGGAAGCTTGTTGAGCTTCGCAAAGTAGGATGTATAAATCATTGTTCTCCGCTACACTCACTGCACATCATAGTACCGAGCTCTGCGTCTCCGAGTGGAGCGCCGCAGCAGACACAAACTTCTGCCATATTACGGAGTTCACGCTTTTGTTGTTGCCTGAGCTTATGATTGAGTTGACGCCGCGCTGAACGCTTTAATGAGGTGGTCGTGCTATCGAGCCGTGGATCCCAGCCAGCATCTTTTGCTGTTATCTTTTTTGTACTACGCATTTTTATCTCCCTTTGGGAACACGGATGAAAAAAGTTCCTCGAAGGCGTTTTTCTTTGGTTCCTCTTCAGATGCCTCTTTGACAACCTCAATGTCGAACCAGCGTAGATTTGCTGTGTTAACCATTCGCTTCCCGTTAGGAAGACCAATGCTTACCCACTGCTGGGTAGTAAGTGCAGTAGTAATCTCATCGACTTTTTCGGGTGGAACTTCGCATTGAACTGTGTCAGCGAAGTCACCGAAGGCACCATGTTGTTTCGCGCCAAAATAAAGCGTAAGTTTAATTCTGTCCATTTGTAAGTTCTCCTCTGATTCGCATCAATATTTTGCCGAGCTTATTCTTGCCTTCACCGTTGCAAACGCCCCATTCTCTGTCGTTCCAATCATTACCCTCAATGAGTTGTACGGAACCGGTGGAGAGGAGTTTCTCTTTTAAGTCTGGATGCTGCATAAACTTGGCGCGGCACACCTCGTACATGATGTCTTCTTTGACTTGTTCCCAGTCGGAACGCAATTGGACGCGTCGTCCAAGTTTCTTTGCCGCCGATGGGTCAAGGTCGCAAAATTCGTTTGCTCTTTTAGGGCACTTCATTGCGTGAAACGCCGCTTCGTTGTTCTTAAATGTGAGACCGAAGCAGGTAACGTCTCTTTCGTAGAAGTTGCTCAGGTAGTAATTGTTTCCTCTGAACTCTGTGATGTCGTTCATAACTTTTTCTCCGTTTATCCTTAAAAGAATTTCTCGAACAATCTCGTCATATCCTTCGACGTCACCTTCAATAGAACGGTAGGGGATGTTTCTGTCTTTCAGAAGCGAGATTACCGACGCGCCAAGCGCATCCGACTCTGCCTCAGTTTGCTTGCGTCCAACGGGATTATACGGCTTAACTCTCAATAAGAGGTAGTTGAGGTTGTCGTAGGTGTTGAACACATCCATTACAGCCTTGTTAAAGTTTTCTGTAAGTCGTTCGTCGTTGTTGTACATTACACTTAAAGGGAGCGGGCTGTCGGTTACGATAACATCTACCTTACCAGCACAGCGGCTTATCCTGTAAGATTGTTCGCCAAATATGTATGCTTGGTTGCGGAACGCTTCATCGTTGCGTTCCCAAACCTTATCTTTTGCGTACTCGGTTATGAGTTCTGCATTAACTCCTGCCATTTTTATGCAGGAAAAGATGTATGCGGCGCCCGTGCTTTTACCTGCTCCCGGAACGCCGAAAAGATTTACGATAAGTGTTTTACTCATTTGCGATTCTCCAAAAGCAAATCCAACATTTTCATTGTGTATTCAGTAGGTTCGTCTACGAAGATGCGTGCGCCAAGTTCTTCAAGGGCATCTTTGTCATCTTCGTCTATTTGACCGTAGCCATTCGTGTTCTTCGGTCTCAACAAACCGTCTTGCTTTCCTGATTGCTTAATCTTGAGCGTCGCTGCATTGTCTGGCTTATACTTATCGCAGTAACCGTGGCAGCACGTGCAGTTATCTGCTCCGCACATATTGTGCCATCCATCACCAGAGAAGCCATAAACAGCATTGTATCTGCAAAACTCACAAGTGAATTTGTCTTTGTATTGTTCTGCGAGTTGCTTAACGTCGTAATCCCATAGTTCTTTATTGACTTGCCCAAGCTCTTTTTCAAGCTCAGATTTTTTATTTAATAATTCTTGCTTATCCATCGGGTAAATACCTCGCTTTAAGATGTTGGTGTTCGTTTGTTCCATATATCAGCCGCTTCTTCGCGAGAGTCGTAAATCAAGCGACCTAACGGCTCGTCTGGCTCTGTTGCGATGGGGCATTGAACGCCGTCGGCTTCTTCGTGGACTAACATATAACCCAAGCCGCTCCACGGATCGTCTTCGTATTCGTCTGGATGAATGTTTCCTTCATCGTCACAGACAACAATTCTTACTTCTCTGCCACAAAAGGGGCAAGTTAACTTTTTGTCCATATTTATACCTCAATAAAATATCAGTTTTATTCAAATTTATTTGTCGCTCAGCTTAATGCCGGTGCCAATACATTTGAACACAAATCGTATGCTGGCAATTACCATCGTTGTGATTGATGCCCAAAGAGGCATACCTGTTGTCCAAGCAACAATGATGATGCAAGTAGTTAGCATAATTCCCTCCGTATTTAATATCTTGGCGGTCTCTGGTCGCCATCTATGTATAGTAGGGCGAGTAAAGCCCCACACATAAGACCTAACATAAAGTAAATCATTGTTCTCTCCGTAGTGTCTAAATATGTCGTATAATATTTATGAATGAAGCCGCATCTACAAAATGGCGGCACTTATCCTATTATGTGTCTAAATATGTTTTATAATAACATGGCAAAAAGAAAATGTCAAGAGATTTTTGACGATTTTCTTAAAAATTTTTTTACATTTTTGCCGTTTTTGATTACATTTTCTAAAGCGGCGGCTTTTGTCTTGCTTTTGCAACCCATATATTATATAATGTATATACAATTTCAAATGAGGTGCTATATGAAAGAGCTTAAACTTAACGAGTTCCTTGACCGCGCCGACGACTTTATAAACAATGCGTCGATGGGAGAGAACTTCTATGCCGTAAAAACTAATTCAGGTAAGGCAATAATAATCAGCGAAGACGAATGGAAGATAATGACCGACGCAATGAGAGTTGCTATGGGATGCAACCCTAAGCATTGCGATTGATTATCTATAAAGCCACGGGTACTTCTTTTTCGTTTCCTTATATTGTTCGGCAGCAATTTCAGCGCGCTGCCAATTTGCTGGCTGTCTGTTCCAGCTATATTTATATCCAGCCGCGTCAAGCTCTCTCATAGTAAGAAGAACCTTTAAGTCTCCAACGAGCTTAGCGGGTATCGCTTGATACAAGTTCGTGGGGATGCCGCGGTGATCATATTTATATTTAATACCGCTCACTTCAATAATGGTGTTAGGAGTACCAACAAGAAGGTCGGGGCGGTCTATAAGCGGCGCATCAAATGGGTAATGCCAAATCCTATCCATAAGGGGAAGTTTAGAGTCATCAATCGGGTATTCTTCGTCTTCTCTTGCCGAGGCGATAGCCGCGAGATATTTTGCTCTGTCTGTGGTTCGTTGCTCTGGAGTACGTCTGTCGGGTAAGTCGTACTCTTGATACAACTTCTCAATCGCATCCATTAGGCTGTCGCCAGCCAAAGTTTGAGATGAGGGTAGAACCGCTAAATCGTCAATGACTTTTTTGAAGTTTTTCGCACCGAGTTCGTCTTGCAACTGAACGTTCGTTATAGTGCGCTTTCTGTGTGTGTGTTTATCTCCTTTGATTTTTGCGGATTGGTTAAACCACACAATCAAGAAGACTATAAGCACGATGAGTGCCAACGTCATATTAAGTTTTCTCCTTTTTTGTGTAGTCCTAAAAGCTTCACATTATTATATAGTATAGCACAGAGAAGTGTACTTGTCAAATACTACATATTCGGGTGATAATTTCTAACATTACAGCGTTCTGATAGTAGATTTGTCCACGATTTGTCCACGCCGCACAAGTATTAGCAAGAAATTGATGGTGTTTGTAGGTGAGAATAAATGATTTTTTACTGTTCAAACCTACTGTACAAGTGATGTTTAGTGTCTATAAATGTTGCAAGGTTATTTTAGTTTTAATTCGCAAATAATTGCCAAAATTTTCATTTTAAACTTTACAATTCCGAAATTTTAATATATAATAATTCAGTAAAAACTGTCCGCAGAGATATTATACATTAAACTTGCGGATAAATAAAGCATTTTTAAGGAGATTGCTATGTCATTACTTGATGAAATCAAGTCAAAAGCAAAGGCAAATAAAAAAACGATAGTGCTTTGCGAGGGGGAAGACAGGCGTGTCGTCGAGGCGGCGGCAAGGATAACGAAAGAGGGAATTGCAAAAATTGTTCTTATCGGTAACGAAGAGGAATGTAAAAAAGCTGCTCCTGAAGTCGATCTTAAAGGAATTACATTAATAGATCCGCTTACGTCGGACAAGACTGCAAAGTATGCTCGGATTTTGTACGAAGCAAGAAAGGCCAAGGGTATGAGCGAAGAAGAGGCGCAGACTCAGGCGAAGGACAGGACTATGTTCGGCGCGCTTATGCTCAAAGCCGGCGACGTGGACGGGTACGTATCGGGTGCGTGCCACTCTACGGCAAACACTCTTCGTCCCGGACTTCAAGTCGTTAAAACAGCTCCCGGAATAAAGACTGTTTCAAGCTGTTTTATTATGATAGCGCCTGAAAAACATAAATACAATCCCGACGGAGTTGCGGTATTTGCCGACTGCGCTATAAATATAGAGCCGACCGCAGAGCAGCTTGCTGATATAGCAGTATCTTCGGCAAAGACGGCGAAATCGATTGCCGGAATCGAACCGAGGGTCGCAATGCTCTCATTCTCGACAAAGGGCAGCGGTAATGATGACAAGTTTACACAGACCGTTCCAAGAGTAAAGGAGGCTGTTGCGCTTGCCAAAGAAAAAGCTCCCGAACTTGCCCTTGACGGCGAATTTCAGTTCGACGCGGCGGTAGCACCCGAAGTCGGTAAACTTAAAGCGCCCGATTCCAAGGTTGCAGGAAACGCCAACGTATTTGTATTCCCCAATATAAACGCAGGCAATATAGGCTATAAAATAGCTCAGCGTTTCGGCGGTTATATGGCGATAGGTCCCATATGTCAGGGGTTTGCCAAACCTTTGAACGATCTTTCAAGAGGTTGCGACGTGGAAGACATAGTTGCTACCGTTGCGGTTACGGCTTTGCAGGCTGAATAATTACGAGGTGATATAATGAAAATTTTAGTTATAAACGCAGGAAGTTCTTCACTTAAATATCAGCTTTTCGATATGGAAACCGAAAAGGTGCTTGCAAAAGGCGGATGCGAGAGAATAGGAATTTCAGGCTCGCTTTTGAAGGCGAAAGGCAACGGTAAAGAAAAGGTATACGAACGCGATATGCCCGATCATAAAGTGGCGATAAAACTTGTTCTCGAAGCCCTTTTAGACAGCAAAATCGGCGTGATTAAATCTATGAAAGAGATTGACGCTGTCGGGCACAGAGTGGTTGCAAGCGGAGAATATTTCAAAAAGACAACAAAAGTCACGCCCGAAGTTATGAAAACTTTGGAGGAGAAGACTTTTGAGTTGGGACCTCTGCATAACCCCGCGGCGGCAACAGGTGTCCGTGCGTGTATGGAAGTTATGCCTGATACGCCTATGGCGCTCGTCTTTGATTCGTCTTTCCACGCAACTATGCCTCCTAAGGCTTATCTTTACGGAATAGAATACGACGATTATAAAAAGTATGCTGTAAGAAAATACGGCGCACACGGAACAAGCCATAAATACGTTTCGCAGGAAGCAGCGAAATTTTTGTGTAAAAGGCCGGAAGAGCTTAAAATTGTTACCTGCCATCTGGGCAACGGTTCGTCTATAAGCGCGGTCGACGGCGGAAAGTGCGTAGATACCTCTATGGGCTTTACTCCGCTTGCAGGCGTAATGATGGGTACCCGTTCTGGAGATATCGACGCGTCTGCCGTAGAGTTTCTTGCAAGAAAGAAAGGTTTAAGCCATTCTGAGATGGTGACGTATTTAAATAAAAAGTGCGGAGTTGCAGGAGTTTCCGGTGTATCAAGCGATTTCCGGGATCTGTGTGCAGGAGCGGAAGATGGCAACGAAAGATGCGCGCTTGCACTTGAAATGTTTGCTTATCAGACTAAAAAATTCGTTGGTTCGTACGCTGCGGTTATGGGAGGACTCGACTGTATCGTGTTTACGGCAGGAATCGGCGAAAATACGCCTACCGTGCGCGCGGACGTGTGTCACGGACTTGAATTTTTGGGCGTCAGATTCGACGATAAGGCAAACCTTATGAAAAACGACGGCACTATAAGAGTAATTTCGGCGAAAGATTCAAAAGTTGCCGTTCTCGTTATTCCCACCAACGAAGAATTGGTCATCGCAAGGGAAACTGCCGAACTTTTATAAAAATTTCCGTAGCTGTCCGTTAAAAAAAGTTGACAAAGAAATTAACCTATAATATAATTTTATAGTCAGCTTTCGGTATGAAAATAGAAGTAAAAAGACTAAACGCATTAAAAAAATATAAAGGAACATTTGATTTCGATTATATTCCTCCCGAAGATATATGTATTATTCCGCTGTGCAAAATCGACGGAAACATAAAGATTGAGGGAGAATATGAAATCTACGAGGATGACAGCGTAAGCGTTAATTTTACTTTGAAGTACCGCATCGAAGGTCAGTGTTCGTATTGCCTGAAAGATACGGCAATCGACGTTGAAAAATCATTTGATGTTCTATTCGTTACCGAAGACGATTCAGATAACTATCGCTATGACGGTATTCGTATCGATTTGAAGACCGCCGTAGATGACGCAATACTTTTCAGTCAGCCAAACGTTTTATTATGCGGAGAGGACTGTACGGGTATTGAAATAAATAATAAGTAATTAAGGAGAAATATTATGGCAGTACCTAAGGGAAAACAGTCAAAGGCAAGGACAAACAGCAGGTTTGCGAATTATAAGGCAAAGGCGCCTACGCTTGTAGAGTGCCCTCATTGCCATTCGATGATGCAGGCTCACAGGGTTTGCGGAAATTGCGGCTTCTATGACAAGGTTGAAGTGGTTTCCAAGGACGAAAAGAAAGACTGATAAAAAACGTTTTTTGGCGGACTGCTCTTATAGCAGTCCGTTTTTGCAATATTAAAAATTCAGAGGTGTAATATTATGAAACATACCGATATTAAAGTATTATTTGAAAGCGGTAAAGATTATTTGCAAACAGATGTTACCGTTTGCGGATGGGTCAGAACGTGGAGAGATTCTAAAAGTATTTCGTTTATTGAACTTAACGACGGTACGTCTTTAAAGAATTTACAGCTGATAATAGAAAAGGATAAACTTGCAGAAAGCGAAGTAAAACCCGCATTGGTTGTCGGTTGCGCTTTAAAGGCGGAGGGGACATTTATTCCATCGGATAGAAACGGATTTGAGATTTCCGTTAAAAATATTCAGGTGCTCGGCGGATGTCCGAGCGATTATCCTTTGCAGAAAAAACACCATACTTTGGAGTTTTTAAGGACGATTCCGCATTTAAGACCGCGCACCAAATTTTTCGAAGCAGTTTTTGCAGTGAGAAACGCGCTGTCTTTTGCGATACACAAATATTTCAATAAAAACGGTTATAAATACGTGCACACGCCCATAATTACAGGCAGCGACTGCGAGGGCGCAGGCGAAATGTTCAGAGTGACAACGCACGGCTGGAAAACCGACTGCAAGACGGAGAGCGAGTATTACGCGGACGATTTTTTCGGCGTCAAGGCAGGACTTACGGTTTCGGGTCAGCTCGAAGGCGAATGTGCGGCAATGGCGCTCGGTAAAATATATACTTTCGGTCCTACATTCCGTGCCGAACACAGTAACACAACGCGTCACGTTGCAGAATTCTGGCAGATAGAGCCCGAGGTGTGTTTCTGCGATCTGGACGATATAATCGGCATTGCCGAAGATTTTATCAAATCTATCATAAAAGACGTAATGTCGGCTTGTCCCGACGAGCTTGCATATTTTGACGAAAGAATAGAAAAGGGACTTTTGGAAAAGCTCAATTTTGTAGTTGCGAGCGAATTCGGTAAAATCACTTACACCGAAGCTGTAAAAGTCCTTAAAAAATCGGGTAAAGAATTTAAGTACCCTGTTGAATGGGGATGTGATTTACAAACCGAACACGAAAGATATCTTACCGAAGAATATTTCAAAAAACCCGTATTCGTGACGGATTATCCTGCCGATATAAAAGCGTTTTATATGAAGCAGAATTCAGATAATAAAACCGTTGCCGCAACCGATTTACTCGTTCCCGGTATCGGAGAAATAATCGGATGCAGTGAAAGAGAGGCTGATTTCGAAAAACTCAAATCGGCAATGGTTAAGCGTAATCTTCCGCTTGAAGCTTATTCGGAATATCTTGACACACGCAAATACGGATCCGTTCCGCACAGCGGTTTCGGACTCGGTTTCGAACGTATGCTTATGTATATAACGGGAGTGCAGAATATTAGAGATACTTTGCTTTATCCCAGAACAGTCGGAAATCTCTAATAATATATGAAAAAAAGAATTTGCGTTATATTTACAGGCGGAACGATAGGGTCGTTTTCGAACGGCGGGGTCGTCGATCTCAATGCCGAAACGGGCAGTTTATTGATAGACAAATACCGCACCCGTTTCGGCGGCGAAGTTGAGTTCGATACTCTGCGACCTTTGAATATATTGAGCGAAAATATGCAGCCGGACGATTTAAAAACGATGGAAGACTGTATAAACAACGTTGATAAAGAGGCATATGACGGAATAATACTCACTCACGGAACAGATACGCTTTGTTTTACGGCAAACTTATTCAGTCAGATTTTCTGCGATATTCCGATACCTCTCGTTCTGGTTTCCGCGCTTTATCCTTTGGATGACGAACGGAGCAGGGGTGTGGAAAATTTTGCGGGTGCGGTAACGTTTATTGAAAGCGTAGACTACGGCGGAGTATTCGTCAGTTTTGAAAATCACGGCGAAAACTGCAAGATACATCTTGCAAGCAGGCTTATTTCCGCAACTCAGTTTCTCGGCGAATACGAAAGTATTCTCAACGTTCCGTACGGAGAAATAAAGGGTTGGAGGTTTGTGTACAACGAGGACGAACACAATCCGAAACAGTCAGATCTTAGAAAAAAGAGACAGCCTTGCGAAGCTTTGGAACTGTGTACCGATATGGTGACGATTCAGGCTCATTCGCTTTTGAATTTCGATTATTACAGATTTGACAAAGTAAAACCGAAAGCGGTTATGGTTCAGCTCTATCATAGCGGAACGGTTTGCACGGAAGGAGATGAGGCTAATTTCAAAAACTTCCTTGCATATTGCAAAAAACTGGGAATTGAAGTAATTATAGCTACGGTCGACAGCAGTGCAAACGTTTACGGAAGTGTGCTGGGACTTTCGGATGCTTGTATTACAGCTTACGATATGAGTTTTGAAATGGCAACCGTGAAGGCGCTTTTAGCGCTCGGTTCCGGAAAAAGTATTGAAAGTGTTTTTAATAAAAATTATTTCTTTGAAAAATTACGCTGATTCGGGTGCTTGAGTATGAAAAAAATAATTACCATAGACGGAATGTGCTGCGAGCGGTGCGCAAAGCGCGCAGAGAATGCTTTGAGCGCGGTTTCGAATGTTGTTTCGGTTGACGTTAAACTGAAAAAGAAAACAGCGGTAATCAGAAGCCGTACGGACGTTGACGATGAAGAAATAAAAACAGCGGTAAGCGGTTTGGGCTTCACTGTTGTGTCGATAGAGCAGAAATAACAAAATTACAGAATTTATGACAATATAAGTCACCGGAACGTTTTGACATATCTGCATATCAGCCTTTATAATTTTATTATATTAAAATTTATGAGGTGAGTATGGTCGATACTATGATTTTGGACAGACGCACAAAAGATTTAGTCAAAGAATACGTGCCGGAAGGCGATGTTCTTGACAGTATAGTTTGTTTTTTTTCTATTTTCGCCGATCCGACAAGAGTAAAAATGTTATCGGCTCTTGCGATTTCGGAGATGTGCGTAACCGATTTATCAAGAGTACTTGATATTAATCAGACGACAATCTCGCATCAGTTAAGACTGTTGAAAAATCTCGGAATTGTCAAAAGCGAACGGCAGGGGAAAATAATTTTTTACAGCCTTGTAAACGATACGGTAAATGACGTGATGCTGAAGGGTGTGGAGTTTCTTGCCTGCTGAATTATTAACCGTGTTAATCGCTGTAAAGCCGATTGTTAAATAAAATTTAAAAAAACGATTTTAAAAGCGGGACAAAACGCATTTTTAAATCGTTTTAATATTGAGAATTTTATTTGAGGTAACATTATGAAAAAATTATTTCTGAGTGCTTTATCGTCGGTGTGTGCTATAATAAGCGTATTCACTTTTACTGCGTGCGATAACAGCGGAGCAATCAATGCAACCGTTTTGGGAAAACCTTCTCAGAAAATAACAGAGCTTAGTTACCTTGAAAGAACGGAAAAAGATTTTGCAGACGTGTATGAAAGCGCAGAACGGTTTGCGGCAGATTTTGCTTCGCTCGCGTTCAGAAGTTTCTCTTCGCATAAAAATATAGCTGTTTCACCGATATCAGTGTATATAGCTATGTCGCTCGCGGCGCAGTGTTCCGCAGGGAAAACGCAATCGCAGATTTTATCAACGCTCGGTATAAGTTATGAAAATCTTAATGCGCAGTTTTCCGATTATTACCGTTCGGTAATTGCCGAATATACCGATAGGGGCGAAGCGGACAGAAAATTGCAGACGGGAATGATTTCGCTTTCGAATTCTATCTGGCTTGACAGTCATACAGTTGCAAAGCAAGATTGCATAGACGTTCTTTCCGATAAGTTTTTCTGCTATTCTTATCAGACAGAGTTTGCCGACGATAATAAAACCGCAAACGAATGTATACGGCAGTTTGTCAGACAAAATACCAAAGGGCTTATAGACAAAGACTTTCGGCTTTCGGAAAGTACGGTGTTTACTCTTATAAACACGTTATATCTTAAAGACGTTTGGAATACGTTCGGAAATGATCTGACTTTTACAGACAGTTATTATAATTTTGTTCAGAGCGACGGCAATATAAAAAATACAAAGCTTCTTAACGGATACTATAATATCGGGCGCGCTGTCGACGGCGATGGATACATTACCTTTTTCACAAAAACCGAAAACGGAAACAGAATAGATTTTATTTTGCCTGAAAACGGACATACAGTCGGTGATGTATTTACGGCCGAAAATATTAAAAAGGTTAAAAGCATCACTTCTTATAACGGTGTTGACCACGATAAAAAACAGCGTTTTTACACAAGATGTCTTTTCCCGGAATTTAAGGCTTCATACGGCGAACGTATTAAGCCGATACTTTATCAAATGGGAATTACGGCATTATTCGATGCCGAGAATTGCGATTTTTCCGCTTTAACAGACAGTTACGTTTATTGTGAAGACGTAATTCACACTACGGAATTGAAGGTTGACCGTAAAGGGATAGAAGGGGCGGCGGTAACGGCTTTGCCTATGGACGGAGCAACCGGACCTGATGGTTATGAGCAACTTTACGAAGACTTTATAATAGACAGGGCGTTCGGATTTATAATAAGCGACAGTTACGGCAATACATTATTTTCGGGAGCTATAGAAAACATTTAAATATTAATCTGAGAGCGGCTTAGCCGCTCTTTTTATTGCAAAAAATACTCGTTTATGTTATACTGAAAATATGGAAGTAATCAGGGAAAAGCTTAAACTGCTTCCGGATAATCCCGGGGTGTATATTATGCTTGATAAATATCAGAGTATTATTTACGTCGGAAAAGCTCGAGTGTTGAAAAACCGCGTAAGGCAGTATTTTCATAATTCGCCGAAGCCCGAAAAAGTAATGAAGATGGTTGAAAATATAGCGGATTTTAATTATATCATTACCAATTCCGAGATAGACGCACTTGCACTTGAAAATAATCTTATTAAAAAATATAAACCCAAATACAATATTCTTTTAAAAGATGATAAAACTTACCCGTATATCAAAGTAAACGTAAAAGAAGATTTTCCTGTTTTTTCAATAACGCGTAAATTGAGAAAAGACGGTGCAAAATATTTCGGTCCGTATATGGGCGGAATAAACTGTAAAGATATTTTAGACACGTTGCAATTATCTTTTAATATCAGATTCTGCCATACGCAGGTCACGTCGAAACCGAAAAGAGAATGTCTTAATTATCATATTGCTCGCTGCACCGCACCCTGCGCTCATAGAGTGAATAAAGAAGAATATGCTCAGCAAGTTAAAAAAGCAATCGATTTTTTAGAAGGGAATTACAAAGAAGCCGAAAGCCTTTTGAAAACAAAAATGCTGTCTGCGTCGGAGTGTGAAAATTTTGAGCTTGCGCTCGACTATAAAAACAAGCTTTCAATGCTTTCCAAGTTAGAGGCAAAGCGAATAACATCGCTATCGAAATTTATCGATGCCGACATAATCGCCTATGCCTCAAACGGACTGTATTCCGCAGTAAATATTCTTGTTACGCGTAAAGGGATAATGCAGGGCGGGAACAGCTTTGCTCTGGACGAAGCGCATATGTCCGACGGTGAAGCTTTGACTGCTTTTATAGTTCAATATTATTCAAACCACGAAATACCGTCCGAAATTATTGTCGAAGATTTTTGCGAAAAAGAATTGCTTGAATGCTATTTTAAGGAAAAGTCGGAAAAATCGGTCGAGATTTCGTTTGTCAAACAGGGCGTTAAATCTCAGCTTTTAAAAATGGCGCGTAAAAATGCGCAGGAATATCTTGAAAAATCGATAGACAAAATAAAGCACCGCGACGATATGACGGTCAATGCCTGCAATCGGTTGCAAACGCTTCTGAATCTGAAAAAGTATCCGCGCAGAATGGAGTGCTACGATATTTCCAACGTCAGCGGAGTGGATAAAGTCGGCTCTATGGTCGTTTTTATCGACGGAGAAGCGGACAGAAGCAGTTACAGAAGATTTAAAATCAGGACGGTGGAAGGTGCAAACGATTTTGCATCGTTGCAGGAAGTTCTGCAAAGACGCCTTGCTAAAATAGGCACGAAAGAGGAAGAACGGTTTGAAAAACCCGACCTTATTATTATTGACGGCGGAAAAGGACAGTTGTCTGCCGTAGAAGAGATTTTCAAAAGAATGAATATATCTGACATCGAGCTTGTTTCGCTTGCAAAACGCGAGGAAGAAGTCTATACTCTGTATTCGGAAGACAGCGTAAAAATTTCGCACAGAGATTATTCGCTTAAAATGTTGCAGAGAATAAGGGACGAGGCGCACAGGTTTGCGATTACCTATTTCAGGAACCTTCATTCTAAAAACAGTCTTTCAAGCGTGCTGTCCGAAATAGACGGCATAGGAAAAGCTAAAAGAATTGCGCTTTTGGAACGTTTCGGTACAATCGATAAAATTATGAGCGCAAGCGTTGAAGAGCTTTCGCAAGTAAACGGTATCAGCAAAAAAATAGCGGAAAATATAAAAAAATATTTCGAAGAAAACTTATGAGAAAGATAAACAAAAAATTAATTGTATCGGACTTTGACGGAACGCTTTTGAACAGCAGTCATACGATAAGCGAAAAAGTAAAAAAAGCAATAAACGAATATGTTGACAACGGGGGTATTTTTGCCGTATGCACGGGCAGAATGCTCAAATCTATTTTACCGAGAGTTAGAGAACTCGGGTTAAAGGGGCTTGTTGTTGCATATCAGGGGTCGGTGATTGCGGATATTGAGACAGGAAGCATTATTAAGAAAAACAGTATAATGCCGAACGACGCTGCAAGAGTCTGCAAATTTGCGGAAAACTACGGTTATACAAGCAATACTTATTCCGACGAAGTACTTTATACGAGTATTCCGTCAGGGGATAAAAGACTTGACGTTTATGAATCCGTTACGGGAATAAAGGCGGTGAATACGCCTGTTCCCATGTCTGAGTTTGTTAAAGAACACAATCTTGCCTGCCATAAAATCACTTTTTTGGTTTATCCGGAGAAGAGGGAGTGTCTATTCGGTTTACTGAAAAACAGATTCGGCGGAGAATTTGACGTAACGTGCAGTTCGTCCGCCCTCGTCGAAATTTCCCCGAAGGAGGATAATAAGGGGGTTGCATTGAAATATATTGCCGAGCACTACGGTATCGCCTTGAGTTCAACAGTAGCCGTTGGCGACAATCTAAATGATTTATCGATGATAAAAGTTGCTTCGATCGGTGTGGCGGTTGGCAATGCGGTAGATGCGCTTAAAAGTGAAGCTGATTACGTTGCTGTAAGTAATGATGAAGACGCTGTGGCTGAAATTATAGAAAAATTCGGGTATATTTAGTATTATGACTGAAATATTAGCTCCGGCAGGAAACGGAGATTGTGCAAAAGCGGCAATAAATGCAGGCGCAGACGCTGTATATTTAGGTCTTGATAAGTTTTCTGCAAGAAGTTCGGCTGAAAATTTCGATAGCGATAAACTTGCCTATATATGCAGGTATGCTCACCTTTTCGGTACGAAAGTGTATGCGGCTTTGAATACGGTTGTCAAAGACGGTGAAATAGAAGATTTTATAAAAACCGCGTTAAATGCATGGAATACGGGCTGTGACGCACTTATTCTGCAGGATATTTTTTTGGGGAAATTTCTGAAACAAAATTTTCCCGATATTTGTTTGCATCTCTCAACGCAGGCGGGCACCTGCAACGTGTACGGCGCAGAACTTGCCAAGAAGTACGGCTTTGACAGAGTTATACTGGCGCGAGAAACCAAGTTATCCGATATTGCGGAAATATCAAAAATAATCGAAACCGAAGCTTTTGTTCAGGGCGCTCTTTGTACCTGCTTTTCGGGGCAATGTTATATGTCGTCTTTTATAGGCGGAAACAGCGGAAACAGGGGAAAGTGTAAACAGCCTTGCAGAAAAAAATATTCCATTGACCGAGTCGGTTTTGAAGAGGGGGCGTACCGCCTATCGCTTTCAGATTTGTGTGTTGACAGGCGAATTAATGAATACCTTGCCTCAGGAGTTAAATCATTTAAAATCGAGGGGAGGATGCGCCGTCCCGAATATGTTTCCGCTTCGGTCAGCTACTATAAAAAACTGTTGAAAGGGAATTCTGTCAATAATGAATTTTCCGACTTAAAGCGCACGTTCAACCGCGGAAATTATACGTCGGGGCTTGCTTTCGGTCAGGATAAAAGTTTTATTTCCTCCGCCGTGCAGGGGCATATAGGCGAATACGCCGGTATTATAAAAGTCGACAGCTCAAAATACATTTTGCGGACGGATAAAAAATTAAGCGCAGGCGACGGCTTTAAAATCCTTCGGGGAGGAGTCGAAACTGGCGGAGCCGTTCTGTCTGGAGAGGTTAAAGGCGGTTACGTTTTATCGTCGAAGTCACGACTTAAAAACGGCGATAAAGCGTTTATAACTACCGATAGAGCTCTTAACGAAAAATTGCTGTCAAAAAAGCGTCTGTTGAATCTGAATATTGAAGCGCGGTTTTTTGCGGGTCAACTGCCGGAACTGAATTTAAACGGAAAATTATTTTACGGCGATAAACTTTTGGAGAGCGCTGCAACGCGTCCGCTTTCGAAGGACGACGTAATCCGCTGCTTTGAAAAGGTGGACGGCTTCCCGTATAGGCCCGTAATTAATGTAGAAACGGACGGGGTCTTTATGCCCGTTTCAGAACTGAACGGATTAAGACGAAAGGTGTACTCCGAATATTTTGCAGGAAACAGTACGAATGTTCAGTATTCGTTCAACTTAGTTATCCCCGAAGCAGTCATCAAAAGAAATGAAAAAACAGCGGTGATTTCTACCGATTTAACAGGATTGAAAGCCGATATAGGAATACTGAAACCGCAGGATTATTCCTTAGACTTTAAAATTGCGGAATCCGATTTCAAAGGTGAAAAGTATTTATATCTTCCGCCGTATTTGAGCAGTGAAGGGATAAAACTTATTAAAAATATAATCGGCAGCTTTGATGGAATTTACTGCGAAGCTTATTACGGCATAGAACTTGCAAATCAATTAAAAACAAAGCTTTTTGCCGGTACAGGTTTTAACTTGACAAACCGACTTTCGCTTTCTCTGTGCGAAGCCGATTATAAGTGCCTTTCAAAAGAGCTGACTATAAAAGAGGCGGATGCGCTTTCCGATACAAAAGTTTTTTATCTTTGTGAGGGTGATATTAAATTAATGGACTTGATTTATTGCCCTTTTGAAAAAAAGTGTAAATCTTGCGACAGACGCGAATTATATCATTTAACCGATGAAAACGGCAGAAAATTTCCTTTAAGGCGTTACAAAACCGAGGACTGCGCGTTTGAGGTTTATAACTGTGCAACTCTTTTGCCTGTTTCTGTTTCGGCGGGAAAGCTTTCCGACTTTACTGCAGGCGGTAACTGTGGCGCGGTAACGCGCGGACATACGATAAACGGAATCTATTGATTATGGAAAATAAAAATTATCAGAAACTCGAGCTCGATAAAATTCTTTTAGCTGTCAGCAATTTCGCGGTAACAGATAAAGGCAGACTGAAAATTTTAGACACTAAGCCGTTCAAAAAAGTTGAAGAGGTGCGTTTGCTGTTGGATTGTACGGCTGAGTGCGATAAAATTTTGTATACGCACGGCGCAGGCAAAGTCGAGTTTTTCGGGAGTGTAGAGGACAATATAGAACGGGCGTCAAAGGGCTCGGCGTTATCCTGTTCGGAGCTTTTGGATACCAACGCGCTGTTGCGATCGGCAAGAATGGCTTACGAAAATATAAGCAGAATAAACGACGAAAGCATTATTATAATGCGTGAAAAAGCCGACAGACTGTATTTTGACAAAGCGCTTGAAGACGATATTTCAGAAAAAATAGTTTCGGTAGAGCAGGTAAGTGATTTTGCAAGCGACAGATTATATTCTATAAGAAGCAGAATAAGGAGTTTAAACGAGAAAATCCGCGTAAAACTTTCGGAGTATCTTTCGAAGGACGCAAGATATTTGCAGGACGGAATAGTAACTATCAGAAACGACAGATACGTCATTCCGGTAAAAGCAGAATATAAAAATCAAGTAAGAGGTTTCGTGCACGACCGTTCACAGACGGGAGCAACTTTTTTTATCGAGCCGGAATACGTTTTAGAACTCAACAACGAGCTGATTGCGCTTACGATTGACGAACGAGAGGAAGTTGAAGTGATTTTGAGATCGCTTTCGAAGCGTATCGGCAATTTAAAGGACAGTCTGTTCGCGGATGTAGAGATTTTAGCGGATATCGATGCATGCCTCGCGAGAGCGGAGTTCGGGTATCAGAAAAAATGTACTAAACCCGAAATAAACGGCAGAGGTTATATAAATATAATAAAAGGCAGACATCCTCTGCTTGATAAGGATAAAACTGTGCCCGTTTCGATAGAGCTTGGCAAAAATTATGATTTTTTGCTTTTGAGCGGAGCTAATACGGGCGGTAAAACGGTAACTCTCAAAATGTGCGGGCTGTTTTCGCTTATGGCGCAGTGCGGACTGTTCGTACCTGCATCCGAGGGGTCGTCGCTTGCGGTATTCGATAACATTTTCTGCGATATCGGCGACAGTCAGAGCATAGAAGAAAATCTTTCGACTTTTTCATCTCACGTTTTAAATATTAAAAATATTTGCGACGGCGTTACTGTTAACAGCCTTGTGCTTATAGATGAACTCGGCGGAGGTACTAACCCCGACGAGGGGCAGGCGCTCGCAAAAGCTATCGTAACTCATTTTCTTAAAATCGGATGTAAAGGGATAGTAACTACGCATTTTACACCGCTGAAAGAATTTGCTTATTCAAACGACAGAATAGAAAACGCAAGTATGGAGTTTGATGCGCAAACGTTGAAGCCTCTATACCGCATTAAAATAGGACTTCCCGGCGCAAGCAATGCGATTGCCATTTCAAGGCGGTTGGGCTTGGGTGAGAAAATTTTGAACGACGCTTTGAATTTTATGACGGAAGGCGCAAGAAATTTTGAAAACGTTTTGAAAAGCGCGGAAGAGAGCAGAGTAAAGGCAGAGGAAAAGCTGAGCTCCGTTCAAAGTCTTGAAAACGAATGGAAGAGAAAAGTCGACGAAGTCAATAAAAAAATAGAGAAAATCAACAGAGAAAAAGAGAAAATTTCCCGTTCGGCTCGCAGTGAAACGCGCAGAATTATCGCCGAAAGGTGCGAAACCGCCGATGAAATTTTAAAAGAGATAGAGAATATTTTTAAAGCCGAAGAGATAAGTCAATCGGATCTTATCAAGGCTCGTACGCTCAAAAATAAACTGAGCGATATTTCCTACGAAGAAGAGGAAATAAAAAATAAAATCAGCGGATTTATACCTGCAAACAGAGCAAATTTGAAATGTGGAGCAACTGTTTTTATTGAAAAAACACAAAGCAGAGGTCAGGTGATTTTTATTTCTAACAAAAAAGATGAAATAGAGGTTCTTTGCGGAAGTATAAAAATGCACTGCAAATTTGCGGATTTGCAGATTATTTCAGGATATGAACAGAAAAAAGAAAAGACGAAAGTTATAAAACATATGCCGCCGAGCCGTCCCTTGCTTGAAATCAACGTTCTCGGAATGACTGTGGAAGAAGCGCTGTATGAAGTTGATAATTTTATAGACAGAGCCGTCACGGACAATCTCGAAGAGATTAAAGTAATTCACGGAGTAGGTACGGGCAGATTGAAAAACGCAATAGCTCAGCATTTAAAAGGCAAGAAAAACGTTGAAAGTTTCCGCTTAGGCAAATACGGCGAAGGGGAAACAGGCGTTACTGTAATAAAGTTGAAATAACTAAGTAATAGGTTGCTTTCTTAATTAATAATATATAAATATATTATTTATTTTGAGGTAAACTATTGAAAGGGAAGTTTTTAGGAATATTTACAAATTTATTGCTCATAGCCGTAGTTGTCGCGGTTTCCGTTGTCGGCTTTTTCGGCGGAAATGCAGTTACCGTTTCGAAAGATAATACAAATCTTTTTTATGAAGCGGAAAACGGCAACGGTGTCAGTCTGATGTTCAACGTGTACGAGCATACCGATAACGTTTACAAAATTTTGGACGCGCTCGACGAATATGAAGCTAAATCAACTTTCTTTATCGGCGGAAGCTGGGCGGACGATAACGTTGATTGCGTGCGCGAAATTTATAAGCGCGGACACGAAATAGCAAGCCACGGATATTTCCATAAAGACCATTCGAGAATGTCTGTTTCTGAAAATCTTGAAGAGATTCGTCCCAGCGTCAAACTTCTGAATATGATTTGCGGAACAGAAATAAAACTTTTCGCTCCGCCGTCGGGCGCTTTTTGCGAAAATACGTTAAACGCTTGCCTATCTTTGGATTTAAGAGTTATAATGTGGAGCAGGGATACTGTAGACTGGCGCGACAAAGACGTCAACGTTATCGTTTCACGCGCTACAAAAGAATTAAGAAACGGCGAATTCGTGTTGATGCATCCGACGGACTGCACAGTCACGGCTCTGCCGCAAATTTTGAGTTACATAAGAGATAACGGGCTTTCCGCCGTTACCGTAACGCACAACTTAGGAGAATAATGGTACATTACAAAACTTTTGACAACGGATTAAGACTTATAGTAAAGCAGATGCCCGGACTAATGTCCGTAACAATGGGTATTATCGTTCATACGGGCGCGGGCATCGAAACCGATAGTGAGGACGGCATTTCTCACTTTATCGAGCATATGATGTTCAAGGGTACGGCAAAGCGTTCGGCTTTTGCAATATCCGACGATATGGATGCAATAGGCGCGCAGATGAACGCTTACACGTCCAAAGATCTTACTTGTTATTACGCAAAATCAACTACCGGACACGCAGGTGAAGCGTTCGAGATACTGTCTGATTTGTTTCTTCACAGCCGTTTTCCGCAGGAGGAAATCGTCAGAGAGAAAAACGTTATTATCGAAGAGATAAATATGAACGACGATACCCCCGATGATTTGTGCCTCGATATGTTATCGCGCGCGTTTTACGGAAACAGGGGCTACGGCAGAAATATTTTGGGCACAAAAGAAAACGTAAACTCTTTTACGGTGCAGGACATTGAAAGATATATGTCACGGCGTTATACTGCGGATAATATCGTAATTTCTATGGCGGGAAATATTTCTCCCGAATATGCAGAAGAATTGACGTTAAAGTATTTTTCGGAAATCAAAAAGGGACCTGCGGACAAGATAACGGTTCCCGTAGATATGGCAGGACAATCTCTTTTCAGAAAAAAAGATATCGAACAGATTCATTTAGGCTTTGCTTTCCCGTCTGTAAAACGCTTTGATAAATTGTTTGACGCTACGCAGATACTGTCTTCTGTGTTGGGCGGAAGTATGTCGTCGAGACTTTTTCAGAAAGTGAGAGAGGAGCTGGGGCTTGCGTACACCGTTTATTCTTATTTATCGTCATATGACGAAACGGGTTCCCTTGTGGTTTACGCAGGCGTTAATTCTGGTAACTATAAAAAAAGCGTCGATGCAATTTTTAACTGTATCACCGATATAAAAAACAAGAAAATTTCAAAAGAAGAGTTTAAAAGAGGTAAAGAACAGCTTACGTCTTCGCTCGTATTTTCTCAGGAAAGCACGAGCGCGCAAATGCTGCTGTACGGTAAAGAACTGATTTACAGCGGTAAAGTTTATGACTTTGAAAAACGGGTAAAACAAATATCTGACGTTGCGCTTGATGACGTCGCTGAAGCGATAGAAAACAACTTTAACCGAGACAAACTCGCCGTTTCGGTAGTCGGCAACGTGGACAAGCCGTTAACATTATGATCACCGTACACGGATTTGAACCCGTCTTCGATTCCGACAGCGAAGTCCTGATTCTGGGAAGTTTCCCTTCGGTAAAGAGCAGACAGATATCTTTTTATTACGGCAACAGGCAAAACAGATTCTGGAAAGTACTGTGTTCGTATTTCGGCGATAATATTCCCGAAACCGTCGGGGGCAAGATAAAATTTCTTACAGACAGAAAGATAGCTCTATGGGATATGGTAACAGAGTGTGAAATTGTGGGTTCGCGCGACGAAACGATAAAAAATTACAAAATAGCAGATTTGAAAATACTCTTGCCAAATTCCAAAATAAAGTATATAATTTTGAACGGAAGCAAAGCTTATTCGATTTTTTGCGAACGCTACGGCAATATTACGATACCGTATGTTAAATTGCCGTCTACAAGTCCTGCAAATACCCGGTTTGATGAAAAGGAGTGGTACGATGCTCTATCAGCAGCTTTTAAGCGAGCTTGAAGCAAACGCAGATGCCAAATACCGCGATTTTAACAGACGGCTTTTAAAAAACGACAAGTTGAAAGTTATCGGTATCAGAGTTCCCGATTTGAGGAAGATTTCAAAACGGTTTTCTTTGGACGATATCGAAAATATTTTGTATTTTCCGGACGAATATTATGAGGTCACGTTTATAAAACTGACTGCGGTATCCCGTCTTGAATACGGGGAGTTTTTAAAATACATAGATAAGTGCGTTTCGCTGATTGATAACTGGGCGGTCTGCGACTGTTTTGTTCCGAAATGTATTGAAAAACATAAGGACGAATTTCTGCCGTATATCGATAAGTATCTGAATACGGACGGCGAGTTTTATCAGCGGTTTGCATTGACTACGCTTCTGCAATTCTATTTGGAAGAGAAATATCTTGACTATATTTTCAGTGCGGTCGTAAAAGCATACACTGAAAAGTATTATTACGTGCATATGGCGGCAGCGTGGCTAATCGCCGAAGTACTTGTAAAATATTACGGTAGAGGAGTTGAATTTCTTAATTCGGCGTCTCTGAACGTCAAAACACACAATAAAGCAATTCAAAAAGCTAACGAAAGTTTCAGACTTTCGCAGGAGAGAAAAAATTTTTTAAAGGAAATCAAACGATAAATGGACATTTCAGCAAAACTTACGGAAGAATTTAATTTAAAGCCCGAACACGTACATAACGTTTTAACATTGCTTGACGAGGGAAATACAATTCCCTTTATCGCCCGTTACAGAAAGGAAATGACGGGCGCTATTGACGATCAGGTTCTGCGCAATCTGAACGACAGATATGAGTATCTTAAAAACCTTGAAAAGCGTAAGGAAGAAGTTGCAAAGGCTATTACCGAGCAGGAAAAAATGACCGATGAAATCCAGTCGGCAATTGATGCGGCGCAGACAATGACGGAAGTTGAAGATATTTACCGTCCTTTCAAGCAAAAGAAAAAGACGCGCGCGTCGGTTGCAATCGAAAAGGGATTACAGCCCCTTGCCGATTTCATTCTTGCGCAGGCAGGCGATTCATATGCGGAAGCTGAAAAGTATATCGACGAAGAAAAGAAAGTGTCAACCGTATCTGATGCAATCGCAGGGGCAAAGGACATAATCGCCGAAATTATCTCGGACAACGCAGAGCTGAGAAAGAAACTCCGCACGCTTTTGGAAAACCACGGCGAAATGCAGGTCAAGCTTGTGAAGGACGACGAAAGGGGAACATACGCCATGTACGCGGATTATTCCGAAATTATTCCCGAAATCAAAAATCACAGAATACTTGCGATTAACAGAGGCGAAAAGGAAGATTGTCTCAAAGCCAAAATTTACTTTGATCCCGACATTGCGAAGCGTGTCTGCGTAGCGAAATTCGTTAAAAACAGGCAGGAAACCGTATGCGCAAAATTGATTGAAGAAGCGGCGGGCGACGGCTATGACAGACTTATCGAGCCTTCGATAGAGCGCGAAGTCAGGGCGATTCTCACCGACAGAGCAGGAGAGCAGGCTATTAAAATGTTTGAAGTCAACTTGCGCCCCTTGCTTTTACAGCCCCCTGTTAAAGGTAAAGTAACGCTCGGACTCGACCCCGGTTACCGTACGGGCTGTAAGGTGGCTGTTGTTGACGAAACGGGTAAAGTTCTGGATACTTCCGTAATTTATCCCGTACCTCCGAAAAACGATATAGAGGGAAGTAAAAAGACGGTAAAAAATCTTATAGAAAAGCACAGCGTGGACGTTATCTCCATAGGAAACGGCACTGCAAGTAAAGAAACCGAAATTTTTGTCGCCGATCTTTTAAAAGAAATCGACGCAAACGTGACTTACGCCGTAGTAAGCGAAGCAGGAGCGAGCGTTTACTCTGCAAGTCCGCTTGCAGTAGAAGAATTTCCCGATTACGATTTGACTCTGCGTTCTGCGATTTCAATTGCAAGAAGATTGCAGGATCCGCTGTCGGAGCTTATTAAAATCGATCCCAAGTCCATAGGTGTAGGACAGTATCAGCACGATATGGATAAAAAACGCCTCGACGGCGTTTTGGGCGGGGTTTTGGAGGACTGTGTAAACAGCGTCGGCGTAGACCTTAACACCGCAAGTGTATCGCTTTTGAAATACGTTGCAGGTTTAAATGCTGGTATTGCAAAAAATATAGTTTCTTACCGTGAAGAAAACGGAAAATTCACCGCAAGAGCACAGCTTTTAAAAGTTTCTAAGCTGGGCGCAAAGGCGTACGAACAGTGCGCGGGTTTCTTGCGTATTCCCGACGGTAAAAATATTATGGACAATACGGCGGTTCATCCCGAGTCTTATTCAAAAGCCGAAAAGCTTCTGGCGCTGTTCGGTTATACAGATAATGACGTACGCGAGAGAAAGCTTTCCGAATTGCCTCAAAAGGTCAAATCTTACGGTGAGGATAAAGCTGCGGCGGAGTGCGAACTTGACAAGGCGACGATGAACGACATTATAAGCGAACTTGTAAAACCCGGAAGAGATATCCGTGACAGTCTGCCTCAAAGACAGCTCAGAAAAGATATTTTGGGTATAGAAGATTTGTCGGTGGGAATGGAGGTCGACGGCGTTGTCCGCAACGTAATCGATTTCGGTGCGTTCGTTGATATTGGCGTGCATCAGGACGGGCTTGTACATATTTCCGAGATAACCGACAAATATATTCGTCATCCTTCCGAGGTTTTGAAAGTCGGACAACAGGTAAAGGCCGTTATTATAAGTCTTGATAAAGGCAAACAGCGTATAGGATTATCGCTTAAACAGGTAAAAAAGCAAGCTAATTAACTTGACTTTATATAGTTTATATTGTAAAATTTATACAAACGCAGGTTGGAGGCAAAATATGTTTGAAGAGGTAGTAAAAGCGCTTTCCGAACAGTTGAATATACCGCAGGATAAAATCAAACCCGAACACGATATCGTAAAAGATTTAGGCGCTGACTCTCTTGACGTGGTTGAATTATTGATGACCTTGGAAGACAATACGGGTAAATCTATTCCCGAAGACAAGGTTTCCGATTTAAAAACAGTAAAAGACGTTGTGGATTTATTACAGTCGCTTTAAAAGGAGTGTGTTATGTCAAAAAAGGGTGAATTAAAAAAGGCAATTGCAGAAAGTGAAAGGACGTTGGAAGATTTGGAGCAGAAGCGTATTCGTTCGCAGTCGGCTATACTTTATGCTTACATAAATCAAACTACGCCCCCCGAAGAGGATAACGAGATTTTTAATCTCTATACTCAGCTTATCGAACTTGAACGCAAGTATCTTCAAAGCCTCCAGACAGAACTTGAAAACTTAAAATAACAAGATAAAAAAGCAGTAGGCTGATTGCCTACTGCTTTTTTACTGCTTTAAATTATAATGTTTATCAGTCTATTGGGAACGAATATAAATTTTTTAACTGTTTTGCCTGCAATCAGCGGAGCGATATCCTTATTTTCAAAGACAAGCTGTTGAATTTCCTTTTCCGTGATATCGGCAGGTACGGTTAATTTGGTTTTGATTTTGCTGTTTACCTGAACGGCATACTCAAAAGCATTCTCTCCGCATTTAGCACTGTCGAATATCGGCCAGCTTTCGTAAGCTATCGTTCCATTGTGACCCAGAACCGTGCACCAGATTTCTTCCGTTACAAAAGGAATTATGGGGTTTATCAGCTTAATAAATCCTTCGGCATATTCGACGGGGAAAGAGTTGCCGTCGCTTATTTCCTTGTAGACGGCGTTTATGAATATCATCATTTGCGAAATTGCGGTATTGATTTTCATCGCCTCGTAATCTTCGCCGACTTTTTTAACGGTTTGATTATAAATTTTTTCAAGGTTAAAATTCGGGTTATCGGAAATTGCGTCAAGGTCGAAATACAGGCGGTGTATTCTGTCTATAAATTTCTTTACGCCTTCAATGTTTGCGGTATTCCAGGGTTTGGTGTCGGCTACGGGGCCCATAAACATTTCGTACATTCTCAAAACGTCGGCACCGTATTCGCTGACTATGTCGTTAGGGTTGATTACGTTTCCGAGGCTCTTAGACATCTTATTTCCGTCTTCGCCGAGAACTATTCCCTGATGGAAAAGCTTTTTGAAAGGTTCCTTGCAGGGAACAAGTCCTTTATCGAACAGGAAGTTGTTCCAGAAACGCGAGTAGAGAAGGTGTCCTACAAGATGCTCCTTTCCGCCCACATAAAAATCGACGGGCATCCAGTATTTCAACAGATCGTAATCTGCAAATTTTTTGTCGTTGTGCGGATCGCAGTATCTTAAAAAATACCACGCAGAACCTGCTGAGCCGGGCATTGTGGTTGTTTCGCGCTTGCCCTTAATGCCGTTAACGGTTACGTTTACCCAGTCCTGTGCATTTTCAAGAGGTGCGTTTCCGTTATGCGCTTTGTAATCTTTCATTTCAGGCAGAGTGAGAGGGAGTTGACTGTCTTCAAGCAAAACCGTTTCTCCGTTTTCAAGATGTACCACTGGCAACGGTTCTCCCCAGTAACGCTGACGCGCAAATATCCATTCACGCATTTTATAAGTGACAGTTTTTTGCCCGCATTTATGCCCGACAAGCCATTCCGCCATTTTATCGATTGCTTGTTTTTTGTTCAGTCCGTCTAAAAAGCCTGAATTTATATGCAGTCCGTCCTGCGTATATGCTTCCTTGGATATATCTCCGCCTTCGAGTACCTGAACAATAGGAAGGGAGAACTTTTTCGCAAACTCGTAGTCGCGCGTGTCGTGGGCGGGAACTGCCATAATTGCGCCTGTACCGTAAGAGGTAAGAACGTAATCGGAAATAAATATTGGGATTTTTTTGCCGTTTACCGGATTGACTGCGTACGCTCCCGTAAAAGCTCCCGTCTTTTCTTTGTTTAAATCGGTACGCTCCAAATCGGATTTTACGGCGCAAAGCGCTTTATATTCCGTAACTTCTTTTAGCTTATCTGCAGTAGTTATTTCATCGACAATTTTGTGCTCGGGCGCAAGCACGCAATAAGTTGCGCCGAACAGAGTGTCGCATCGTGTGGTGAAAACCGTAAACTCTTTATCGCTTCCGTAGACTTTGAAAATTACGTTCGCACCTTCCGATTTGCCTATCCAGTTTCTCTGCGCAATCTTTGAAGCTTCCGGCCAGTCGAGTTCATTAAGTCCTTCCAACAGGCGTTCGGCATATTTGTTTATGTCGATAACCCATTGTTTCATATTTTTTCTGACGACGGGGTAACCGCCTCTCTCGCTTTTACCGTCTATAATTTCATCATTTGCAAGCACGGTTCCAAGTTCTTCGCACCAGTTTACGGGCGTTTCGACATAGCGCGCAAGTCCTTCCTTGTATAACTGTTTGAATATCCACTGAGTCCATTTATAGTATGATGGATCGCAGGTTGATATCGTATTGTCCCAGTCGTAAGAAAGTCCCAGCATTTTAAGCTGACTTGTAAACGTTTCGATATTTTTCTGCGTAAAACCGTCGGGATTGTTGCCTGTTTTAATAGCGTATTGCTCCGCAGGTAAACCGAAGCTGTCAAACCCCATAGGATGCAGAACGTTAAAGCCCTGCATTCTTTTCATACGTGCAAGGATATCGGTTGCGGTATATCCTTCGGGGTGACCTACGTGCAGTCCTGCGCCCGAAGGGTAAGGGAACATATCCAGAACGTAATATTTAGGTTTTGAAAAATCATAAAAATCTGTTTTGAAAGTTTTGTTCTCTTCCCAGAATTTTGCCCATTTTTTTTCTATTTCGTTAAAATTAGTATAAGCCATAAAATTTCCTCACTGATAATTATAACTTTAAAATCAAAAATTGGCAAATAAATTATTGACAAACGCAAATTATTATACTAAAATATTTATGCTTGAAAAAAGACAAGTACCGCCGAGGGGCTTTCAGAGAGCGCAGGGTAGCTGTGAACTGCGTAGCAGGTAGGAGAACGGGAAACCGCTTTTACATATTCAGGCATTCTAAAGTGGCTTAAGTTATTAAGCAATTAAGGTGGAACCGCGCATATTTTGAATTTGCGTCCTTAAACGAAGTTATCGTTTAAGGTTTTTTATTTTTTCGGAGGAAAGATTATGGAAATCAAATTGAAGAACGGAAGTATTATTAATGTTGAAGACGGAGCAACTTGCTTCGAAACTGCGAAGACCATCGGCGAGGGACTTGCACGTTCGGCTGTTGCCGCAAAGATAAACGGCGTACTTTGCGATTTGAGTAAAAAGCTCAAAGACGGTGACAGGCTTGAAATAGTTACGCTTAAAGACAAAGAGGGGCTCGAAGTTTACCGGCACACCTGCGCCCACGTACTTGCGCAGGCTGTTAAAAACATTTATCCTACGTGTAATCTTGCGATAGGTCCGGTAATCGATAACGGATTTTATTACGATATCGATTTCACGACTCCTATTTCGCAGGATGATTTTGCTAAAATCGAGATTGAAATGCAAAAAATAATAAGCGCCAACACTCCGATAGAGCGGTTTGAGCTTTCCCGTGCGGAAGCTATTAAGCTTATGAAGAAATATAAGGAAAAGTATAAGGTGGAACTTATTAACGATTTGCCCGACGAAGAGATCATTTCGTTCTATAAACAAGGTTCGTTTACCGACTTGTGCAGGGGCCCTCATCTGCCTTCTACCGGAAAAATAAAGGCGTTTAAGCTTGTTTCTATTGCGGGCGCATACTGGCGCGGCAACGAAAAAAATAAAATGCTGACACGCATTTACGGTGTCGCTTTTGCCAAAAAAGACGAAATGCAGGCGTATTTCGATATGCTTGAAGAGGCTAAGAAACGTGACCATATAAGGCTTGGAAAAGAACTCGGTTTATTTGCTTTAATGAACGAAGGCAAAGGTTTCCCTTTCTTTCTTCCGAATGGAATGACGCTGAAAAATACTCTTGTAAATTACTGGCGTGATTTGCACACGAAAGAGGGATACGTGGAAGTTCAGACGCCTATAATTCTGACTCGCAATCTTTGGGAAACTTCCGGTCACTGGGATCATTATAAGGACAATATGTACACCACTAAAGTCGATGAAGACGACTGCGCGATCAAACCGATGAGTTGTCCGGGCGGAATGCTTATATACAAGCTCAATCCTCACAGTTATAAGGATTTTCCTATCCGTATGGCTGAAATGGGACTTGTCCACCGTCACGAAAAGAGCGGTCAGCTTCACGGACTTTTCCGTGTTCGCTGTTTTACTCAGGACGACGCGCATATATTTATGTTGCCCGAGCAGATAACAGACGAAATCAAAGGCGTAATCAGGCTTACGGATACTATATACAAGCAATTTGGTTTTAAATACAAAGTAGAACTTTCGACAAAGCCCGAAAACAGTATGGGTTCAGACGAGGACTGGGAGCTTGCGACTTCCGCTTTAAAAAGAGCGCTTGACGAACTTAAAATCGATTATGAGATCAATGAGGGGGACGGGGCATTTTACGGTCCGAAAATCGACTTCCATCTGACCGACAGTATAGGAAGAACGTGGCAGTGCGGAACGATTCAGCTCGATTTCCAGATGCCTCAGCGTTTTGAACTTGAATACGTTGGTGAGGACGGACAAAAACACAGGCCGATTATGATCCATAGAGCGATATTCGGATCTATCGAAAGATTTATAGGTATTCTTATCGAACACTTTGCAGGAAAATTCCCTCTTTGGATAGCTCCTTTACAGGTTAAGATTCTGCCCATAACGGACAGAACTGTAACTTATGCCGAAGATGTTGCGAAAAAGCTGGCTGAAAACGGGCTGAGATGCGAAATCGATAAACGCAGTGAAAAAATAGGATATAAGATCCGTGAAGCAAAAATGAGCAAGGTTCCTTACATCCTCGTAGTCGGAGACAGGGAAGCGGAAGAAGGCACGGTTAACGTCAATAAACGCGACGTTGAAGAAAAGAGTACCGTTTCGATTGCTGAATTTATAGAAAAGGCTGTCTGCGAAAATAAAAATAAGCAAATTTTTTAATTGATAGTAAAAATCAATTGACATTATAATAAATTTACCGTATTATGTTTATTGTTAAGCAAAGGTTACCCCTTTCGCCGTGCGGAATACCGTGGTGGCAAATGAAATGATTTAGAGACTCAAAGTCTGAATTGTTTTCGGGTAGCTTTATGCTATCCGAAAATTTTTTATTGAGAGGTATTATTATTAAGGACTTATATTCGGTCAACGAAGCTATCCGCGATAGAGAAGTCAGATTAATAGGAAGCAACGGCGATATGTTGGGAGTTATGGCAGCGAGAGAGGCGCAGCGTCTTGCTGATAGTGAGGGGCTCGATCTTGTCAAAATTTCTCCTAATGCAAATCCTCCCGTATGCAAAATAATGGATTATTCCAAATTCAAATATGAACAGTCTAAGCGTGAAAAAGAAAACCGCAGAAATCAGACCGTCATAGAAATCAAGGAGATCCGCCTTTCAATGACGATAGATGTCGGAGATATAGCAGTTAAAACAAAGCAGTGCCTTAAATTCTTGGAAGCAGGAAATAAAGTCAAAGTTTCGATAAGAATGAAAGGCCGTGAAAATGCCCGTTCATATCAAGGCGTAAAAGTAATGCAGGACTTTTTCAGCGGTCTGGACGGTAAAGCTGTTCAGGATAAAGCGCCCACAACAGAGGGTAGAAATATTACGATGATGCTTTCTCCTGTTAAAGCCTGAAATTTAAAAATTATTTCATTTGGAGGATAAATTATGCCTAAACAGAAATCGCATAGCGGTACAAAAAAACGTTTTTGGCTCACTTCTACCGGAAAGGTAAAGAGACCTCACGGTGGCAAGAACCATAAAGCCGAAACCAAGAACAGAAAAAGAAAGAGAAATTTGCGTACAAATACGCTTGTTTCGTCAGCACAGGAATCCAACGTAAAAGCAATGATTCCTTATAAGGATTAATAGGAGGACAGAAGAATATGCGTATTAAGAGAACAGTAAACGCTTTGAAGAAGCGTAGAAAGATATTCCGTCTTTCCAAAGGATATTTCGGAAACAAATCAAAATCTTACAGAATAGCCCGTCAGGCTGTTATGAAGTCTTTAAATTATGCTTATATAGGCAGAAGACTCAGAAAACGCGATATGCGCAGTCTTTGGATCGCGCGTATAAACGCGGCGGCAAGAATTAACGGACTTTCGTATTCGAAATTTATGCACGGTCTTAAAGTTGCGGGTATAACTTTAAACAGAAAAGTGCTTGCCGATCTTGCGGTAACTGACGCAAACGCATTTGCCGAACTTGCAGCAAAGGCAAAAGCAGTCCTGTAATAGTAATTACATCGGTTCCTATTAAATTTATAGGAACCGAATTGCTTTATTTTTTTATGCTTATTACGTCAAAATCAAATCCGCTTATAAAGAAAGTTGCTTCACTGTCAGATAAGAAATTCAGAAAACAACTCGGGTTATACGTTGTTGAGGGGCTTAAAACCGTCAACGAGTGTATTCTTGCGGGTTGTCTGATAGAAAATATTATTTGTACGGAAGCAGCGGCTTCCGGTTTTAACGGGGCAGTTATTGTCAGTGAAAGCGTATTCAAAAGCATCTCGTCGGAAGTAACTCCGCAGGGAGTAATGGCGATCGTGAGGATACCGCAAAACAAGATTATAAAACCCGAAAACAGGTGTCTTTTGTTGGATAGATTGCAGGACCCGGGGAATCTGGGCACTGTTATAAGAACGGCCAACGCGGCGGGTTATGAAGATATATATCTGATTAACTGTACCGACCCTTATTCGCCTAAGGCAGTGAGAGCAAGTATGAGCGGCATTTTCTTTGTCAATCTTTATCAGGGTAGCAAGGAAGAGATTTTGACTGCACTGAACGGTGTACCGCTGATTTGCGCTGATATGGACGGAGAAGATATTTTTTCTTTTAAAGCGCCGAAAAGGTTTTGTCTTTGCGTCGGTAACGAAGGAGCGGGCATAAGCAAAGAAATAAAAGACACGTCGGATTATAAGGTAAAAATTCCGATGCGTGAAACTTGCGAAAGTCTCAATGCCGCGGTTTCGGCAGGAATTGCAATGTACACGTTAAACAGAAATATTGAGAGGTAAAATATGTCAGGACATTCGAAATGGCACAATATACAGGCAAAAAAGGGAAAAACAGATGCGGCGCGCGGTGCAATTTTTACAAAGATAGGCAGAGAGCTTGCAGTTGCGGCAAAGGGTAATCCTAATCCCGATACCAACTCAAAGCTTGCCGATGTAATCGCAAAAGCCAAAGCGGCTAATATGCCAAACGAGAATATCAAGCGTTCGATAGCAAAAGCCGCAGGCGAGCTTGGTGATAAAGATTATAAGGAACTTACTTACGAGGGATACGGCATAGCCGGTTCGGCGGTTATTATTAAGACGCTTACCGATAACGTAAACAGAACTGCAGGCGATATCCGTTCTACAATGTCAAAGTGCGGAGGTCAGATGGGCAACACGGGCTGCGTGTCGTATATGTTTGACAATAAAGGAATAATCGTTATCGAGAAAACTGTGGCTTTGGATGAAGATACTATGATGGAGTATTGTCTTGAAGCAGAGGCGGAAGACTTTGTTGCGTCAGATGATGTTTATGAAATTACGACTACGCCAGAGAGCTTTTCATCGGTAAGAAAGTTTTTCGAGGATAAGGGCGTTATGTTCCTTGAAGCTTCGATAAAAATGGTACCGCAGAACTATATTACGCTTGACAGTGAAAAACTTGCTACGTTCAATAAAATGCTTGATAAACTTGAAGAGCTTGACGACGTTCAGGATATTTATCACAACGTTGAACTTCCCGAAGAAGACGCGGATTAATCGTTTTCAGTATATAATTGCGGATAGGCTGAGCCTAAAAACGCATACTTAAGTTATATGAATCAACTAACGAAAAAGTGGTCTGCATTCAAAAACAGCAGATTTTCGCAAATCGTAAACAGAGTTCTTATCTGTAAATATTTTCCTTTTTTATCCACTGCAATAAGTCTTGTCTGTTTTTATACGGGCTTTGATTTGCTTGGATTTTATAATCTTGCAATTACGACGGCGCTTATCTGTATTTTTGCCGACGATTTGAATTCCGGATTGATTCCTATACTGTTTCTGACTGTTCTTCCGTCAAAAAAATCAACAACTATTTCAGAATATCTTGGTCAGACGCATATACTTGCACAGTTGATTATGCTTGTTTCGGTAGTTGTTTTAGCTCTTGTGTTTCGGTTCGGTTTAACGGTCGGCAAGAAAAAATTCAAACCTACTCCGGTATTTTACGGTTTATGCTTTTTAAGCGTTGCCTTTATTTTGAACGGGGTTTTCAGCGATAACGCTTCGGTAAAAAATTTTCTTTACGGCTTGGCATTGACGTTTTTCTTTCTTGGTATTTTCGTCATTCTTAAAGACGACGTGGACGTAAGCGAAGAGGGGTTCGAGCGAATTGCTTTTACATTTTTTGCGTTCAGCTTAGTGCCTATGATCGAGCTTTTTGTTGCGTATCTGACAACAGACGGATTGATTACGGAAGACGGCATAAACAGAGGTTTGCTTTCATTCGGGTGGGGGACGTACAACTCCGTAGGCTTGCTTACAAACATCTCTGTTCCTGCGGTTATTTATCTTGCAGGTAAACATAAATTCGGTTATATATTTTCGGCATATTCAGTTATTATGCTCGTTGTCGTTGCTTTATCGAGCAGTCGTCAGGCAATGGTAACTGCGGCATTGATTTATCCTATTGCGGTAATTGCGCTTTTTGTCAAAGGCAAATACAGAAAAATGAACGCAATTACTTTGATTTCAGCTTTTCTGGTCTGCGTTATCGTCTTGTTGATTTTCCACGATAAAATGTGGGGATATATCGTAAAATTATTCAAGTCTATCAAAGTCAACGGCGAGTGGAACGGTAACGGGCGCACAGCTCTCTGGAAATGTGCTTTGGAAAATTTCAGAACAGCGCCTATATTTGGATACGGTTTCTACGTCGATTTGTTTCATATACTTGGTTATGACGGCGGTGTTTGGCCTATGATGTATCACAACACGTTTATGGAGATGATAGGAGCTTGCGGTATTGTCGGACTTATAGCATATTTAGCCCATAGAGTGCAAACCGTTCAGAGTTTTTTCAGAAAACCCACGTATGAAAGATTTATTGTTTCTCTCGTAATACTTGCAATACTCGTAACGAATATATTCGATAATCCTTTATTCAAAATAATGCCTACAATGATTTATTCCTTTATGGTGGCAATACTTGTCAAAAGCGAAAAATCAGAATAATTAAAAGCCGTAAATATACGGCTTTTTTCTTTTGGCGGTATAATAAAAGAATTTAAGCACAAATTAAAGTTACAAGCGTAAGCGCTTTAATATATAGTTTATCCGTTTAAGTATAATAAACTGTATTTGAACGGATGGACGGGGGAGAGCATCATTTATGATTGCTCTCCCTATGAATTTTTAAGGGCAATATATAATAAAATAATGTATGAAAAAATTTTTACCGCTCTTTAAAATAATAGCCTGCGGACTTCTTTGTCTTATATTTATAATAATTTTTGCGTGCTTTCCTAAAAAAAGAAATGACAGAGCTATGCAGGAAAGCACTTTTTTAAACGTTTGGCAAATTGACAGTTTCGAGGGCGGAAAGGGTTCGCGTGCCGATTACCTTCAAAAGATAGGGGCAAATTTCAGTAAAAAGGAAAAGTGTTACGTCAACGTCACTTCAATATCTGCAGAATCGGCAAGAGTCAATTTGGCTAACGGTGTGACGCCGGATATTATTTCCTACGGACCAACAGCCTTTGGATTTGAAAGTTATATTGAGAATAGCAAAGTTTGGTGTCACGGCAGTTATTGTCTTCTTACACTTGATACAAATGCGGATTTTAGCGACGTTAATAAAGACAATACGGTTATTAACGAGGGTAAAGACAACTTTATTTTTGCCGCTGCTTTATTGTGCGGATTGCGGGGGGCACAAGCGGAAAAATCGACAGGTGCATACGTAAAATTGATTGACGGCAAGTATAAATATCTGTTGGGAACGCAGAGGGACGTTTTCAGACTGAAAACAAGAGAAGTTGGCTTCGTTGTCAAAGCTATAAGCGTATTCAATGACCTTTATCAGAATATTTCAATAACAAAAGAGGGTAAAAATAAAGTTTATGCAGAAAAATTCGTAAACTATGCTTTGGCGGAAAAAGACGGTCTAACAAAAATAGGTATGTTGTATGAGGGGGCAAAGCTTTACGATAGCGAAATGTCGGCGTTGGAGGGTGTTAATTACGATTACAAATTATCTTCGCCGATTAATAGAGAAAAGATAGAAGAGATAAATTCGGCAATTTCTGCGAATGATATAAATAAATTAAAAAATCTGCTTAATTAATTGAAAAATAAGAAAAAAAATGTTATTATATAGGTGGTACATATTTGAACGCGTTAATGCATTCGCTGAGCTCGATACAAAATGAAAAAAATTTTTCTTTTATGAAAAATACGACGTACAGGTGCGGTGGTACGGCAGAAATTGCCTATTATCCGAATTCGGTAAAGCAGGCGTCTGCAGTGTATGACGGATTGTATAAAAGCGGAACCGATTTTGTCGTGCTCGGTAACGGTTCAAACGTTCTTGCATCGGACAGGAATTACAGAGGGGCGGTAATTTCAACTAAGAATTTGCAGGGAATAACCAGAGTAAAACAAGATTCGATTTTTTGTTATGCCGGAACTACCGTTTCGCAACTGATGAAGTTTTGCGAAGAATACGGTTTAAGCGGTCTTGAATATCTTGCAGGCATACCTGCGACTATTGGCGGATTAGCTCTTATGAACGGCGGAGCTGGCGGTTTCTATCTTGCCGATAACGTAATAAATATAATGCTCTATAACGGCTCAATTCGTAATTTTGCAAATAAAAAATGTAATTTTGGATATAAATATAGTATTATGCGTGATATAAACTGCCTTATTTTAGGCGTTGAATTGCGTATTTTCATTGCAAGCAGTCAAAAAGTAAAAGAAAACATTATACTGTACCTCAATAAAAGAAGAGGTTTGCCTAAGGGGGCAAGTTGCGGTTGTGTTTTCAAAAACTGCGGAAATCTGAGCGCGGGAAAAATTATCGAAGAAGTTGGATTGAAAGGCGTGTCGTTAGGTAAAGCTTTCGTCAGCAGTGAACACGCAAATTTTATTATAAACGGTGGAACTTCGGCTTCGGACGTTTATAATCTTATTAAAACGGTAAAGGAAGAAGTATTCAGTCAAGTCGGAATCAAACTTGAAGAAGAGGTTGTTTACATAGGAGATTTTTAAATGCTACTTACGGCAGATTATCATACACATACGCCATATTCGCACGGAAAAAATACCGTACTTGAAAATGCTACGGCTGCGAAAGCTAAAGGGCTGAAAGAAATCGGTATTACAGACCACGGGTTCAACCATATTCTTTTCGGCTTAAAGAGAAAAAAACTCGGCGACCTGCGCGCTGAAATTTCAGAAGCAGAGAAACTTACGGGTGTAAAAGTACTGATGGGTATGGAAAGTAATATCATTTCTTCCAAAGGCGAAACAGATATGAAAGCGGAGGATTTAAAATTTTTCGATATCTATCTTTGCGGAATACACGAAGTTCTGAAATTCAAAAAGCTATCCGACTTTTATCATATTTTTATGCGCAATTACAGTGCGTATAAATTTGCGAGCAAGCCGTCGGAGAAGGTTATTTCAAACACAACCAAGATATATATAGAAACGATAAAAAATAATCCGATAGATATTCTTACGCATATAAATTACAAATGTTTCTGCAATCTCAAAGAGGTTGCAAAGTGTTGTGCTGATTACGGAACTTATATAGAGATAAATACCAAAAAGAGGCACGTTTCGGCGGAAGAGTTGAATTCGATGGCTGAAACGGGCGTAAGATTCGTTATCGATTCGGACGCACATTCGGCTGACAGGGTCGGAGATACAAAAATTGCCGAAGAAATTTTGAAAGACACGGATATACCTCTTGACAGAATAGACAATATCGACGGCAGACTGCCTAAATTCAGATTTGCCGAATTTAAAGCAAAAAATCTTTAAAATGACTAATTTCACCGAAGAGATTAAAAACGAAATAATTCAATCGGGGGCCGACGGCAGATGTTGCTATCTTGCCGTGCTTTCTGCGTTCATAAGAACAAGCGGAAATGTTTTTTATGACAGCGGCAATTACGGCTTTGAAATTACTACGGAAAATGAAAGCACAGCGGAGTTTATTTCGGATATTCTTGAAAACGGCTTCAGACTTAACCTTACGGTTTCGGGTGCAAAGTTCGATATTATGAGCGGTAGGGACAAGCTTTCGTTCATATGCAGAGGAGAGGGTGCGCTTTCATTTTTAAAAGAAGCCTGTCTTATTAAAGAAGAGAACGGGCGCATAGAAAATATCGGCGGAATAAGCGATGAACTTATTTGCAAAGACTGTTGCAAAGTTTCTTATATAAAAGGCGTGTTTTTGGGCGGAGGAAGCTGTACTTTGCCAGAAGAAAGAGCGTACAGTTCAACGGGATATCATTTGGAATTTGTATTTTCAAATAAGTTTGCAGCCAACGATTTCAGTGCGTTGTTATGCGATTTTGAAATTTTATCAAAACTCGTTTCAAGAAAAGAAAATTTTGTGGTCTATGTTAAAAGCAAGGAAATTATTTCCGATATTCTCAATATATTATCGGCTCACAGCAGTCTTGCAAAATTGAACAGAATTGCAGAGAAAAAAGACAGAAACAATAATGATAACAGGGTGAATAACTGCTCTGTTTCTAATATCGACAAGACAGTAACAGCTTCGGCAAATCAGGTACGGTATATAGAAATTATTTCCGGTACAGTGGGGCTTCAAAGTCTTGACAGAATGCTTTTCGAAGTAGCAGAGGCACGTCTTGCCGATAAAAATGCCTCTATGCAGGAACTTGCCGCAAGGCTTGGTATTTCAAAAAGCTGTTTAAATCACAGAATGAGGAAAATTTCAGATATTGCAAAATCGCTGGAATGAGGGTTAAAAATGACTGATTTTATACACTTACATCTTCACACCGAGTATTCGCTTCTGGACGGCGCGTGCAAGATAGATAATTTAATAGAGCACTGCAAAGCTAACGGTATAGATACGGTATGTATGACCGATCACGGAAATATGTACGGTACATTGCAACTGGCGGAAAAAGCGACGGTTGCCGGTTTGAAGTATATCATCGGCTGTGAATTTTATGCTACCGCCGATATGCACGATAAATCGTCGAACACAGCGGAGCATCTTATTTTGCTTGCAAAAAACAGAAAGGGTTATATAAACCTTGTTCAGCTCGATTCGATGGCGTTTGTCGACGGTTTTTACTATAAACCCAAAATTGATTATAAAGTGCTGAAAGAACATTCGGAAGGCGTAATTTGCCTTTCTGCCTGTCTTGCAGGCGGAATTCCGAGAAGGTTGCTTTCGGGTGATTATGAGGGGGCAAAAGAGCTTGCTCTGTATTTTAAAGACATATTCGGCGAAGATTTTTACATAGAAATTCAAGATCACGGAATCGACGAGGAGAGGCGCGTTCTTCCGTTGCTGATAAAGCTTGCAAATGAAATCGGCGTTGAGCTCGTTGCTACCAACGATGTGCATTATCTTACGAAAGACGATGCAGAGATGCAGGACGTTCTGATGTGTATTCAGATGAAAAAACAGCTTGACGATCCTAAAAGAATGAAGTTTTCCACGAACGAGTTTTACTTCAAGACGGGAGACGAAATGGCTGAATTGTTTAAAAATCAGCCGCAAGCAATTTCGAACACAAGGGTAATTGCGGATAAAATAGAAGAGCCTGCTTTTTTATTGAATAAAAAGGGCGTTCCGGTCAAGGATAATTCGCTTATTCCAACGTACACTCCGCCCGACGGAAGTACTTCGGTTGAGTATCTGAGAAAACTTACAAGCGAAGGTCTGATAAAGCGCTACGGCACTCCGGGGCAGCGCGAGCTTGACCGAGCTGAATACGAGCTGGGAATAATCTGCGGAATGGGTTATGCGGATTATTATCTGGTTGTCTGGGACTTTATCAACTGGTCCAAAGAAAACGGCATACCGGTAGGACCGGGAAGAGGTTCGGGCGTAAGTTCAATAGTTGCGTATTCGATAGGAATTACCGATGTCGAACCGCTTCAATACGATTTACTTTTTGAAAGATTTCTGAATCCGGACCGCGTATCGATGCCCGACTTCGATATAGATTTCTGTACGGACAGGCGCGAGGAAACCATTGAGTACGTCCGCCGAAAATACGGCGCAGAAAACGTATGTCAGATAGTAACTTTCGGTACTATGGCGGCAAAGAACTCCATAAAAGACGTCGGCAGGGTTATGCGTGTACCCTATTCCGAAACGGACAGGCTGACTAAGATTATGGACGGTAAAACGTCTATAGGGGATCTGTTGGGAAGAAGAATCGAAAAAACGCGTGAAAAATTCGATAAGGAAACAGACGAAGATAAAAAATCCGAAATCGAAGGCAAATTGAATGAACTCAAAGCCATAAAGAATAACGAGTTCTGCGAAATTTACGAGACGGACGACACCCTTAAACGCGTAATAGATATGGCTTTGAAAATAGAGGGGATGCCGAGACAGACGGGAATTCACGCGGCTGGCGTCGTTATTTGTCAGAAACGTATTGCCGACAATGTTCCTCTTTCGCGTAACGGCGAAGATATCACCACACAGTTTGTCGCGAAAGAAATAGAATCGCTCGGAATGTTGAAAATGGACTTCCTTGCGCTCGTTACGCTTACCGATATTAAAAAGTGCCTTGATTATATAAGAGAAAATTATAATAAAGAGATAGATTTCAATAAAATAGGTTACGGCGATTCTGGCGCATACTCACTCATTTCCGACGGCGATACTGACGGAGTGTTCCAGCTCGAAGCCGGAGGTATGAAGAGGTTTATGAAAAACCTCAAACCCGACAGCCTTGAAGATTTGATTGCGGGCGTGTCGCTGTACCGCCCCGGTCCTATGAAGTTTATTGATTCGTTCTGCAACCGTAAACACGGCTCTGAAAAGATATCCTATGACTGCGAAGCCGAAGAACAGATTCTGAAAGTCACCTACGGTATTCCCGTCTATCAGGAACAGGTTATGCAGATTTTCCAGTTTCTTGCAGGTTTTTCGCTTGGCGAAGCTGACCTCGTAAGGCGCGCGATGGGTAAAAAGGATAAAAAGACGCTGATGGCGCAAAAGGAAAAGTTTATTCACGGCGGAGTCAGCGATATCAACGGCAGTACGATAAAGGGTTGTGTAAATAACGGAATTTCACCGGAAGTTGCAAGCAAAATATTTGCAGATATGGAGGGGTTCGCCTCTTACGCTTTCAACAAATCACACGCGGCGGCATATGCCGTGCTTGCGTATCAGACGGCGTGGCTTAAAAAGTATTACTGCAAAGAGTTTATTTGCGCGCTTTTGAATAACCGTCTGAACAAGATAGACGAAATAACGAAGTACGTTATTTATCTAAAGGATAAGGGGTATAAAGTTCTTCCTCCGGATATCAATAAAAGTAAAACGGTATTTACCGTTGAAGATGACGGCGTGCGCTTCGGGCTGTCAGCATTAAAGGGTGCAGGGCAGGCGGTTATCGATTCTATTATCGAGGAGAGGGAGAAAAACGGGAATTTCAAAAGTTTTCCGGATTTCATTTCAAGATGCATCGACGGATTGAATTCGCGTCTCATAGAAGGTCTGATATTTGCCGGCGCTTTCGATGAAATGAAAGTTTGCCGTTCACAGCTTGCTACTGTTTACGAGCAGCTATGCAGTCGTGCCAAGGCAATCAGTAAACAGAAAAACAGCGCTCAGATGAGCTTATTCGGGGATATAATTGAAGAAGAGAAAATAGAAGTAACCTATCCTGATATACCCGAATACGAACTCAATGAAAAGCTGTCAAAGGAAAAGCAGGTATTGGGCGTTTACGTCAGCGGACATCCTTTTGAAAAATATATGAACGCTTTTCCTGACTGTAATTTTGATTGCTCAGCGTTCGATGATTATGTTGAAGATGAAGACGGAAACAGGACGTATAACCGCATAACAGACGGAATGCATATTACTATGGCAGGCATAATTGCTTCGATTAGGCGCACAACGACCAAACGCACTGGAAGTTCGATGGCGTTCGTTACTGTCGAGGACGTTTACGGGAGTTTGGATTGCGTATGTTTCCCTACCGTATACGATAAGTTTAAAAATCAGATTGTAAGCGATAAAATAGTCAAAATGAAGGGTAAACTCGATATTGACGCAGATAACAGCGTTTCGCTGATTGTTGACGAAATCATTTCTGCCGAAACGGAAACGGTCGTAAAATCTGCACATTCGGATAAGCGTCCGGTTTTATGGTTAAACGCCGTCAACCTGGATGACGAAGCGTTTGACGAATTCGTCAATATGCTGTACAACTACGAGGGAAAGACGGTTTGCAAAATCGTCAGAGGTTCTCAAAGATATCTTTTGCCTGTCGGTGTAAATTACTGTCGCGGGCTTTTGGCGGAGATATGTTCATTTATCGAACTTTCAGACGTAAGATACGTTGAGGCTGAATAATTATAAATCGAATTTAAGCGACAAAAATTACTGTAAATGTGTTGTATTTTAATTTTTGCTGTGATATAATAAATTCAAGGGAATGATGTGAAGCTTAGTTCTGCGCGGCAAAAGGGGGCGGCGCGGACGTTGTAATCAAGCGGAGGATTTTTATGAAGAGAATAGGCTTGTTGACCAGCGGCGGCGACGCACCCGGTATGAATGCTTGTATAAGGGCGGTAGTGCGTACCGCCATTTATTACGGTATGGAAGTTTACGGAATTGAACGCGGATATCAGGGATTAATCGAAGACGATATGGTCCCTATGGAAATGCGTTCGGTTTCCGATATCGTTCAGAGAGGCGGTACAAAATTAAGAACGGCGAGATGCCTTGAAATGCTTACCAAAGCAGGACAGCAGAAAGCGGTAAAAACACTCGAAGCTCGCGGTATAGAGGGGCTTGTAGTCATAGGCGGAGACGGCTCTTTCAGAGGGGCAAAATGTCTTACCGAGGGGTACGGAATTCCTACGATAGGTATTCCCGGAACTATTGACAATGACCTTGAATATACCGATTACACGCTTGGTTTCGATACTGCGGTCAATACCTGTATCGACGTTATAAACAAACTTCGCGATACAATGACGTCGCACGAAAGGATTTCGGTTGTCGAAGTTATGGGGCGCCGTTGCGGCGATATCGCGCTTTATGCAGGCATAGCAAGCGGAGCTGAGATTATAGTTGTGCCCGAAGTAGTGTTCGATCTCGATGACATTGTTATGAAAATAAACCGTTCGAGAGCGAATGGAAAACATTCTAATATTATTGTCGTTGCCGAAGGCGTGTGTACGGCGGAAGAATTTGCAAAGCAGCTTCAATCTGTAACGACGTATTCCGTTCGCCCCACAACGATAGGACATATACAGCGCGGCGGTTCGCCGACGATGGCTGACAGAATGCTTGCCGCTCAGTTCGGAAATAAAGCAGTCAGGCTTTTAAAGGACGGTATCGGCAACAGAGTCGTCGGTATTCATAAAAATGAGATAATCGATATGGACATTATCGAAGCCGTCAGTATGAAGAAAAAATTCAACTATGAACTTTATGAAACACTTCAAATGATTTCTATGTAACAATTAAACCGCTTATTTAAGCGGTTTTTTTATTGCTTGTTATGGGGGTAAAATGATTTTAACCGTTTGTTTAAGTCCGAAAATCGATGTCAATATGGAAGTCGATAATTTAAGCGTGGGAAAGACAAATAATATTATCAATAAAAAAACTTTCTTTACGGGTAATGCGGTAAACATTGCAATCGGACTTGCCCATCTCAACGCGCGCGTATTCGCTACGGGCTTTATGTATGAAGATAACGGTGCGCAGTTTGAACGGGAATTGCACAAAGAAGGCGTCTCTTATGAGTTCGTGTGGAATAAGGGACGCGTCAGTGAAAATTATAAAATTGTCGACCGTCGTTCAATGCTTACGGAAATAAGCGAAGAAAGTTCATCGGTTTCGGCGGAAAAGCAGCAGGAGCTGTTAAATCTCATATCCAAATTTTCCGCCGAAGCTGACTGTGTCATTGTTTCAGGCGCACTTCCGAAAGGAATGAAAGCAGATTTTTATAATCAAATTTTATCTGTCGTTTCGCAAAATGTTGTAAAAATAGTAGATGCGGAGGGTGAAAGACTTATTCAGGCGTTGAAATGCGGAGTAAAACTCATTAAACCGAATCTTGAAGAATTCGAGCGCACGTTAAAAAGAAAAATAACTTCTAAACAGGAGCTTATGAACGGTTGCTGTGAACTTATAGATAAAGGCGCGGAATACGTTTTGCTTTCGCTCGGCAGAATTAAAATGGGCGCAGTTATAACTGACGGCAAAAAAACATATCACTGTAAAAGCATAAACGTTGCGAAAAATTCGACGATCGGCGCAGGAGGAGGGATGGTTGCGGCGGCAACGTATGCGCTGTTAAAAGGCGGTTCTATGCAAGATATTCTTCGGTGCGGTATTGCGGGCGGAACAGCCGCGGTGACTTCGCCGGACAGCATATCGTTTGCAAAAAAGAAATATGAAGAAATTCTTTCTTCGCTTACCGTAAAAGAAATTTGATTAAACGCTTGAAATTTTGAAACGATTTATGTATAATTACATTATAAAACAGGAGAAAGAAAAATTATGTGGGATAGTAATGCGCCTTTACAGCTTTTAAAATCAATGCCCGAAAAACTCGAAGACGAACATCTTGAAAAGCTTCAATTGCTTTTCGAAGCAGACAAATATAAGGAACAATTGCTTAACGGTGTTGATTCTTGCGGTTCGTACTCTTTCGCTCCTTTTTGCAGAAGTTGCAATAAACAGGAAAAATATCCGTGTGCGGTAGCTTATGTAAATGCTATGAATGAGGCAGGATTAAATACCGAAATGCCGTCTTACGTTGAACAAACTGAAGATTTGGCGGAAAACAAACCTGATTTTGAATCTGAAAAAGAGGCTGTCGACGAAACAACGGAAAACGTTGCAAGCGACTTGAATAAAGAAAAAATTAAAATCAGAATTGCTGTTGCAAGAAAGAAAACTTTATGATTGAAAATCCACTGTGATAGTGGATTTTTCTGTTTGGTCGGAGCTGGTATGGAACTTGCGGATCGCGTTTTTGAAGGCAGGGAGTACGATAAACAATTATTGCATGATTACGGATTTAAACCGTTTGGCAGTGCATTCAGATATGAAACCTTAATAATGGACGGACAATTCATTTTTCAGGTGACAATACTCGATGACCGTTTCTATTCGGATGTAACGGAGGTTGAAACAGGCGATATATTTTCTCTGTATCATGTTGACGATGCGACGGGTTCTTTCATCGGTCAGTTAAAATACGAAGCAGAAAAAATACTTAACGATATTCGTAAAAAATGTTTTAACAATGGAATTTTCAAATGTAGTCAGACGAAATTCGTTTTGGAATACGTTTTTAAAAAATATTCGTCCAAGGCTGAGTATTTGTGGAATAAATATCCGTATAACGCAGTTCTGCGCCGTGAAGATAATAAAAAGTGGTATGCCGTTTTGCTTACTGTTGAACGCTCTAAATTGGGACTTGACGGGGATGGAGTTGCCGAGGTCATAGATTTGCGCGGTGAACCGTCTGAAATTGCTGAAATAATCGACGGGGAGACGTATTTTCGCGCTTATCATATGAATAAGCAACACTGGTACACTATAATTCTTAACAATAATGTTTCAAACGATGAAATGATTAAAAGAATTGAGAAAAGTTTTTCTTTAACGAGGTAAAATATGTCTCAGTACGACAGAATGATGAGCGGAAAATTATACAATTCCGAACAAAAAGACGATAAGTTGAAACAGATGTATAAAAACAGAATAAAGTTTTTAAACAAATTTAACGCAACAGACTTCGGCGATTTTAAAAAGCGGGAAAAGTTAATAAGAAAATACTTTAAAAGCGCAGGTAAAAATGCCGTTGTCAATAAGCCTTTTTTCTGTGATTACGGTGCAAATATTACTATCGGCGATAATTTTTATGCAAATTTCGACTGTATCATTTTAGACGTCAATTCAGTTGAGATAGGAAATAATGTATTTCTTGCACCGCGTGTTTGTATTTACACCGCGGGGCACCCAATCGATAAAGACGTAAGAGCTGAAATGCTTGAATACGGCTATAAAGTCAAAATAGGTAACGACGTCTGGATAGGTGGTAACACCGTAATAAATCCCGGTGTTACGATAGGCGACAATGTTGTTATCGGTTCTAATTCAGTTGTTACCAAAGATATTCCGTCAAACTGCGTCGCGTGCGGAAACCCCTGCAGAGTGATAAGGGAAATAACCGAACAAGATTCAAAATTTTGGAGAGCTCAGGCGGAAGATTATTATAGTGATATCCGTCACTGACAGTTAACATATTTATTATTCGGGAGTTAATATGAAATCAAACAAAACAGGCAGTATTATTTTGCTGGTTATGGCAATTATTTTTGCGGTTATAGGAACGGTTTTCATTTTTCTTGAAGAATCGGCTTCCCCTATTATAGTAAGCGGTACACCTGCGGCAGTCAAACCGGGAAGTTATCAAAGTGAGGTACATATCACTTTTAAAAACAACAGCGAAGAAGAACTGACAGTAAGTTACATTGAAATTGCTGTTGCGACTAGCAACAGAACCGAATTGGTCGAAATCCGTGAACCGTTTTCACTCAAAGGCGGCGAATCGATGAAATGTTATTATACTTTCAATTCACCATTTTCTCCGCAAAAAGTCTCCGAAGTCAGAATTCGGGTTGACGGTAAAGAGTACGACGTATACGGTGGCGCTTCAACATATGATATGGTTGCGGTTCTATTCTACATAATTGCGGCAGTTACACTGATTTTATCGGCTGCATGTCTGGTAAACTCTTTGAAGCAGAAAAAGAGGTATGAGAATATAAATAGGGAATTGAATGACAGATTCGGCGGAAGCGCGATTTTTACGGTCGGCGCATACAGCAGGCAGGGTGAGGCAGGTAAAGCTGCGGCCAAGACTGCGGCGTCCGTGGCGGTTGGCGCGCTCTTTGCGGGTCTATTCGGTTTCGGCGCATATAAGATATACGGTTCAAACGCTCAGAAAGAGTTTGTTGTTTCCGACGAAGGTCTGTTTGTCGGCGAACCTTTAAAAAAGGGCTTTAATTTAGGCAATATGATTTATTTTGCAAAGGGTTCGTTTCCTCAAACCGAAATTTCGGTTAAAAAGAAGAGAGTCACTATGACGAATTTATCTTCGGGCGAACTGTTCATCTTCGATACTGCAGGCAATAAAAATATTACTGCGGATATGCTTGCAGAAAAACTGAGAGCATTATCGGTACCTGTTGAAAACAACTTTGCGGAGAATCAGACCGATAACACCGGAAATAGCGATGTCGGCGATCCGTTCGATTTATAATATTTCATATTTTACGCGTCTTGCTTGAATAAAGCAGGGCGCGTTTTGTTTAATCAGAGCATTTTTGCGGAATAATCAAATTATGATAAACAAATCTGTCTGGCAGAAGAATTTTGAAAATTACCCTCAACTTATTAATGATATAGAAAGAGAAACGGTAATAATAGGCGGAGGTATTGCAGGCTTTTTGACTGCATTCAGATTGAGCGAAGAAGGGGCAAAAGTTACGCTTATCGAAGCAGACAAAATTTTTTCCGGAACGACAAGCAAGACGACGGGCAAAATTTCCTGTAATCAGGAAGCCGTCTATTTTGAACTCTATAAAAAATACGGAAAAGAGACTGCAAAAAAATATTACCTTTCTCAAAAAAATGCCCAGCGCGGTTATTTGGAACTAATCGAAAAGTATAATATAGACTGCGATCTCGTTAAAGCGGACAGCTATATTTTTACAAGCGGTTACGGTGCGGAATTGAAAGCCGATTACAGGCTTTTGATAACGTTCGGCGCAGACTGCGAATGGATAGAAAATTTTTCTTTGTTCAATTCTATGTTTGCGCTGAGAATGAAAGATGAATATATGTTCGACGTTCTGAAATTCGCGTCTGCCTTACCGAAAAATTTTGAAATCTATGAGCACACGCGAGCTGTTAAAGTCGATTGCGGTAAAAATCTTATAATCACCGAAAAGGCAAAAATCAAAGCAAAAAATATAATAATTGCAACGCGCTATCCGATTATCGACGCACACGGCGGATATATCTATAAATTGAGACAGTCGCAGTCGTACCTTGTTGCCGTAAAAAACAAACTGACGGATGATATGTATCTTGATCTGAAAAAAGACGGACTAACGATGCGACCTTACTCAGGTGGCACCTTAATAGGCGGGGAAGATAACAGAACGGGAAGATGCTCAGATAAAGAAAAGTTTAGAAAAATCAAAGAAAAGGCAGAGCGCGATTTCAGGATAGATGAGTCGACGCACATCTGGTCCGCCGAAGACGTTATGACTGCGGACGGAATGCCGATGGCAGGAAAATACTGGAACGGCAGTGATAATATTTTCGTAATTACAGGCTTTAATAAATGGGGTATGACGAATTCTCTTGCCTGCGCAAATCTTATATGCGATATACTTTTAAAACGCAAAAACGGTAATGAAGAACTGTTCGCGCCGAACAGAAAAATCAAGGGCTCGTTTTCCGAATATACTAAAAATGCGGTAACTACTTTCAAAAACGTTGTTTTTGGTTATTGCAGAATTACTTTTGAAAACGAAAAATCTTTGCGCAAAGGGGACGGAAAGGTGATACGCTATAAAGGCAAAAAACGCGCTGTTTATAAAGATGAAAACGGAAAGTTGTATGTGATTGGCAGTATGTGCCCGCATCTGCACGGAGAATTAAAATGGAATTCTGACAGCTGTTACTGGGAATGTCCCTGTCATGGCTCGCAATTTGATATTTACGGCAAAGTCATTTCCGCACCGTCCACAAAACATTGTAAATCATTTGAAAAATAATTTTGACATTTTTGCCTGCGTTTGATACAATTTAAGCGCATCAAAAGGAGAAAAAATGGACGTAGTTTTAAAGACGGGAAACGGCAGATTCAATTTTCGGGTATGCGCCATAATTACGAACAGTGGTAAACTGCTTGCAATGCGCGATGAAAATGCGCCGTACTATTATTTGCCAGGAGGAAGAGTACACCTGCACGAAACGGCGGAAGCCGCAGTCTTGCGCGAGCTTAATGAAGAACTCGGAATTTCAGTGGAAATCGTTCGTCTGTTATGGATAAATCAGGCGTTTTTCGTCGAGGAAGTTTCAAATGACAGGTTTCACGAAATTTGTTTCTATTATTTAATAGACGCATCAAATACCGATTTGATTAACCGCGGTGACAACTTTTCACAGACAGAGGGAAAGCATACATTGCGTTTTAAGTGGTTAAGTTTTGAAGATTTGGAAACTAAATATATTTATCCCGAATTTATTAAAAAAGAAATTTTTAATTTGCCCGAACGTATTATAGTAAACGTTGAGGACAGATTGAAATAAAGCTTGAAACGCATTAATAATTATCATTTTTCGGTGCAATAAATGTGAGAAAATTACTTTTATATAAATCATATTTTTATTGATTGACTTTAATAATTTAATCGCTTAAAATTAATTCGATATCAAACTGTTTGATATCGAATTAATTTATTAGGGCTAAATTATGATAAATAAAAGACTTTACGGGCTTTTTTGCTGTCTTCACAGGCAGATGAGCAGAAACAGTCACAAATTATTTAAAGAAAATAATCTTTCACACGTTCAGATGTATGCGATGATATTTGTTGAATGTGAAAGTAAGGAGGGCAGACGCGTATGTCAGAAAGATATTGAGAAACATATCAATCTGCGCCCTTCGGCAACTTCGAGTATGCTTGCTAATCTGGAAAAGAAAGGTTTTATAACAAGAACGGTGTCCGACGGCGATGCGAGAGCAAAATTCGTTACGCTTACAGAAAAGGGTACGGTTGTCTGCCAGAAAAACAAACAGTTTATGGATGAAAGCGATAATCTGATACAGTCTGCGCTTTCGGAAGACGAACAGAACGAATTTAAAAATTTAATTCTCAAAATTATGTGCGAATCGGAAAAATACGGCAGGGAGTTAAAAAATGATTAAAATGCTTTTTAAAAGAGTAAGAGAATACAAAACGGCTTCAATACTTTGTCCGATAGTTATGGTCGGAGAAGCAGTAATGGAAATTATAATTCCGTTTTTAATGACGTTTATAGTCGGCGAGCTCGAAGATCTTGCAAAAGGTAAAATAGATACGGTAAACGGAGGAAAAATCGCACTTTTCGCGTCGCTGATGATTGTCTGCGCTTTTGCCGCGCTGTTTTTCGGCGTCGTGGGTGCAAGACTTGCGGCGAAGGCAAGTTGTGGATTTGCACATAATCTCAGAGAGGATATGTACAATAATATTCAGTCGTTTTCTTTTGCCAATATAGACAATTATTCAACCTCGAGTCTTATAACGCGCATAACAACGGACGTCAGCAACGTGCAGAATGCCTATCAGATGGCTATAAGAATGTTGGTGCGCGCGCCCGTACTGTTTATTTCCGCGATCATTATGACCGTGGTCATAGAACCGTTTATGGCGTTGATTTTCGGCTGTGCCGCGATTCTTTTGGGGGCAGTAATTTCGATATGTATGATCAAAGTAGTACCGCATTTTCGCAATATGTTCAAAAAATACGATGATCTTAATTCCGTAGTTCAGGAAGATTTGACCGCGATAAGAGTTATTAAGTCTTATGTTAGAGAAGATCGTGAAATTGCCAAAATGGAGCGTGCTTCGGGTGACGTGTACAAATTTTCGGTAAAAGCTGAAAGAATACTCACGATAATGATGCCGTTTGTAACGCTTACAATGTTTATAGTAAATATTTTCATTTTAACGCTTGGCTCGAATATGACCGTCGGTAATATTTCAGGTAAAGTCAGTCCTTCGGAATTACAGACGCTTATACAGTATTCTGCTCAGATTCTGTCAGGTGTGATGATGGTTGCAATGTGCCTGAATTTTATTTCCTTGTCGAAGGGAAGCGCGGATAGAATTTGTGAAGTGTTGAATGAGAGAACGACCTTGCCGAAATCCCAAGTGCCCGTATTTACTGTTGTCGACGGCTCGGTAGATTTTGAAAACGTGAATTTTTCGTATATGCAGAAGGCCGATGAAAAAGTGTTGGAAAATATCAATATACATATCCGCTCGGGTGAAACTGTCGGCATCATAGGAGCAACGGGTTCAGGTAAAACTTCGCTTGTGTCGCTAATTCCGAGGCTTTACGACGTTTCCGCGGGAAGCGTGAAGGTGGGGGGAATTGACGTGCGGGATTATGATATGGATACTTTGAGAAACAACGTCGCTATGGTCTTACAGAAAAACGTTTTATTTTCCGGATCCGTCACTGAAAATCTGCGCTGGGGAAATGAAAATGCAACCGAAGAAGAATTGCGCCTTGCCGCGCGTCAGGCTTGTGCCGAAGAATTTATCGACGCTCTGCCTAACGGTTTTGATTATGATTTGGGGCAGGGTGGTGTAAACGTATCAGGCGGACAGAAGCAGCGCCTTTGTATTGCGCGTGCTATGCTTAAAAAGCCGAAAGTAATAGTGTTTGACGATTCCACTTCCGCAGTGGATACCAAAACAGACGCTTCGATACGCGCAGCGCTCAGAAAATATGCGCCCGAAACTACGAAGATTATTATTGCGCAAAGGATAGCTTCCGTCCAGGATTCGGATAAAATAATCGTGCTTGACGATGGTAAAATTTCAGGTATCGGAACACACGGCGATCTGTTGAAAAATAATGCTATATACCGCGACGTGTATGATTCGCAGATGAAGAGTGCGGAAGAAACAGGAGGTCGGAATAATGGCTAATGTAAACGTTCCGTCTGGAAAAGGAATTCGCGGCGGTAAAAGAGCAAAAGCTCCTATGAAAACCTTGGGCAGACTTTTGAAATATACTTTTTCACGTAATAAAGTTGCGACTTGCTTCGTAGTTTTATTCGTTCTTTTGTCGTCGGTTGCAAATGTTATAGCAGCTTCAAGGGTTTCGAAAATCGTTACCGAACTGATTTCATATCCCGAATACACACACGCCGAATTTATGAACAGCCATATGCCCGTCATATATATAAATATAGCTATAATGGGATGTATTTATTTTGTAGGTGCGATGTCGTCATTTGCATATAATCTCATTATGATGTACATAGCGCAGGGCACGCTCAGAAAAATGCGCAATGAAATGTTCAAAAAGATGCAGAGCTTGCCTTTGAAATATTTTGATACGCACACGCACGGCGATCTGATGAGTTTATACACGAACGACGTTGACACAATGCGACAGCTTCTTACGCAGACGATTCCGCAGATATTATCTTCTGCACTTACTATTATTGCAGTTTTCGCTTTTATGGTAACGTACAGTGCAACTTTATTGATTGTTGTTCTTGCTATGCTTTTAGCGGTAGTTCTGCTTACTAAATTTATCGGCGGAAGGTCAGCGAAAAACTACGTAACGCATCAGCAGGCGTTAGGGAATTTAAACGGCTACGTCGAGGAAATGACGGAAGGACAGAAGGTAATCAAAGTTTTCTGCCACGAGCAGAAAGCACGCGAAGGCTTTAAAAAGCTGAACGACAGACTTAACGAAGAGGGTAGCAAAGCAAATACTTATGCGTTCTTATTGGGGCCTGTCAACAACAATATGGGCTATATTCAGTACGTTTTAGTTGCGTTTGTCGGCGTTATGATTATGGCGTTCGGAAGCGAAACAGGACTCTTGTCTGTCTATTGCAGTGTACATAATGCCGACAATGCAAACCGTGTTGCGGTAATGGCGGGTATGCTTGTTTCATTTTTAATGTATTCAAGGCAGTTCAATATGCCTGTTCAGCAGGTTTCCCAGCAATTCAGCGCCGTAGTAATGGCTCTTGCTGGCGCCGAACGAATATTCGAAATGGTTGATACCGTGCCCGAAGACGCAGGCGGAAAAATTACTCTTTCGTACGGAGAGTCGGAAGAGGGTAAATTCGCCTGGAAAAAGCCGAACAGCGACGGCTCGTTTGAATATATACCGTTGAAAGGCGATATTCGTTTTAAAGACGTCGTTTTCGGGTATACGGACGAAAAAGTAATTCTGAAAAACATATCGCTTTTTGCAAAGCCGGGACAGAAGATTGCATTCGTCGGTTCTACGGGCGCAGGCAAGACTACAGTCACAAACTTAATTAACCGCTTTTACGATATTCAGTCCGGACAGATAACATATGACGGGATAGATATAAAGGAACTTAGCAAAGCGGATCTTAGAAGAAGTTTAGGCGTAGTTTTGCAGGACACACATCTTTTTACCGGTACGGTTATGGATAATATACGTTACGGCAGACTTGACGCAACCGACGAAGAGTGCGTTCAGGCGGCAAAACTTGCAAACGCTTTCTTCTTCATTCAGCATCTTCCTGACGGTTTTAATACGGTTATAAAAGGCGACGGAGCAAATTTGTCTCAGGGACAAAGACAGCTGTTGGCAATAGCGCGCGCTATGGTTTCGCGCTGTCCTGTATTGATTCTCGACGAAGCAACCTCTTCCATAGATACAAGAACGGAAAAACTAATCGAGCAGGGTATGGATAAACTTATGGAGGGCAGGACGGTATTTATTATCGCTCACAGACTTTCAACTGTAAGAAACAGCAACGCTATTATGGTGCTGGAACACGGCGAAATAATCGAAAGAGGCGACCACGAACAGCTTATTGCGCAAAAAGGCAAATATTATCAGCTGTACACGGGAGCTTTTGAATTAGATTAATTTAATTTTATTATCATAGTACAAACTGTCGAAAACATACATTATCCTTAGGGGTATAGTATGTTTTTTGATTTTCTTAACGTTTTATTCGGCAGAATATTCTTTTTTACCGGCGTAGTCAAGGATGACGGTAATTTTCCGAAGCCACTTTCCGCAGAGGATGAAAAGAAGTATCTGGCTCTTGCAAAACAGGGCGATCAGGAAGCTAAAAATATGCTTGTCCGCCACAATATGCGTCTTGTCGCCCACATCGTAAAAAAATATACGGGCGCAGCCGAAACAGACGATTTGCTTTCGGTCGGCTCGATAGGGCTGATTAAAGCTATTAATACGTTTCAGGAAGGAAAGGGAACACAGCTTGCAACCTATACGGCGCGCTGTATAGAAAACGAAATACTTATGCTTCTCCGAGCAGGTAAAAAGCATAAAAACAGCGTGTCGCTTTCAGACCCCGTAGGAGTCGATAAGGACGGAAACGAACTTACGCTCATAGATTTGCTTTCGGAAAAAGAGGATAGTGTTTTTGCGCAGGTTGAAAAAAGTATTCAGCGTGAAAAATTTGTCGCTTCGTTGAAAAAATTTTTAAACGAAAGAGAATTTGAAATTCTTTCAATGAGGTACGGTTTAGAGGACGGTGTTGCGCTTCCTCAGCGCGAGGTTGCTAAAAAACTTGGAATTTCGCGGTCGTATATTTCACGGATAGAAAAGAAGGCTATCGAAAAAGCGAGAGACTATTTGAACAAAGAAGATTTTTTTAACGATTGACTTGACTAATAGTTTCAACTGTGCTATATTGACTGTATGAAAAATTTTGCTTATGAAAACGGTTTATTCGGCGGATATTCGTATTGCTATTACTGCAATACGTCTTTAAGCGTGGGATAAAACCGTGTAATATATTTTAAATAACGGCGGTTTATCCACGGGGTAAACCGCTTTTTTATTTGCAATATTTTTCTAATAGTGTTAAAATTAATCAAAAGGAGTTTTTATGAAAAACGTAATGGATACCCTCAGAGAAAGGGGGTTTGTCAAGCAGACTGTTTTTGAAGACGATTTATATAAGCTTTTAGGCGAAGAGAGCGTAACTTTTTATACCGGTTTCGATCCTACGGCAGACAGTCTGCATATAGGTCACTTTATGCAGCTTATCGCTATAAAGCATATGCAGGACTCAGGACACCGCCCCGTTATTTTAATAGGCGGAGGTACGGCTATGATAGGCGACCCTTCAGGCAAAACCGATATGCGCAAAATGATGACAAAAGAAACTATAAATTATCACGTCGAATGTTTTAAAAAACAAATGTCGAAATTTATAAGCTTCGAGGGAAAGAACGGCGCAATAATCGTAAACAATGCCGACTGGCTTTTAAATCTGAACTACGTTGATTTTATAAGGGATATCGGCGTTCATTTTTCCGTCAACGAAATGCTCAGGGCAAAATGCTTTGAAACAAGGCTTGAGCGTGGACTTTCTTTCCTTGAATTCAATTATATGCTGATGCAGGGCTACGACTTTTTAAGGCTGTTTAACGATTACGGCTGTAAATTAGAGCTTGGCGGAGACGACCAGTGGTCTAATATTTTGGCTGGTGCAAATCTGATAAGAGTAAAAGAGAAAAAACCTGCCTATGCTATGACTTTTACTTTGCTTACGACAAGCGAAGGGAAAAAGATGGGCAAAACCGAAAAAGGCGCCGTCTGGCTTGACGAGAGTAAGACAAGTCCCTACGAGTTTTATCAGTACTGGCGCAACACTGCAGATGCAGACGTGGAAAAGTGTCTCAAACTGTTGACATTCCTTCCGCTTGAAGAAATTTCTGATCTTGTAAAATTTAAAGACGAGCGTATGAACAGGGCAAAGGAAGTACTTGCTTACGAGCTTACAAAACTTGTCCACGGCGAGAAAAAAGCCGAAGAGGCGCAGTCTCAGGCTCGCGCGGCGTTCGGCGGTGACGGTGAAATGCCTGAAAAGCATATAAGCGCAGATACTGCCACTATAATTTCGGTACTTGTATCGGCAGATATATGTTCGTCCAACGGTGAAGCGCGCAGGCTTATTCAGCAGGGCGGAGTTTCTCTGAACGACAATAAAGTTACAGACATAAACGAAACAGTAAAAAACGGCGATATAATCCACAAGGGTAAAAAGGTTCACGTTAAAATTATTTTTGACTGATGAAAATTTGTATAATCGGGTATAGCGGTTCGGGGAAATCGACGCTCGCGGATTTGCTCGGCGAAAAATATGCTTTGCCTGTGTTGCACATGGATGCAACGTTTTGGTACGGTAATTGGCAGTACCGTTCGCGCGAAGAGCAGAGCGATATAGTACGTAAATTTATGAGCGAAAATTCAGACGGTTGGATTATAGAAGGGAATTACGCCAAAATTTGTCTTGACAGATTTACCGAATGCGATAAAGTTTATTTTTTGAATTACAATCGTTTCGTTTGTTTTAAGCAGGCGGTGAAGCGATTTAAAGAGAATAAAGGCACAGTGCGTCCAGATTGTCCGTGTCACGAAAAACTTGATGCGGAATTTATCTTTTGGCTTTTATTTGCTGGGCGAACCCGAAAAAGACGAAAAATTGTTAAAAATCTATTTGAGAAAGCGTCCGGTAAAAAATATGTTTTTAAAAACCGCAGGCAACTAATAAAACACCTTAGTTCATTATAATTATGTATTTATCGGTAAACGGCGAGTGCCGGACACGAAAAACAATTGAGAAATCTCAGTTTATAACAACGGCGAGACATATTTCAAGCGAAGAAGAGGCTCAGAATTTTATTGCAGAAATGAGAAAAAAATATGCCGACGCAACTCATAACTGTTATGCTTACGTTGCAGACAGACTGGGCAATTGTTTGCGCTTTTCCGACGACGGCGAGCCGTCGGGCACTGCCGGTATGCCCATATTGGACGTAATCAGAAACAAGAAATTATATGAAACTGCTGTTGTCGTCACCCGCTATTTCGGCGGTATAAAATTAGGCGCAGGCGGACTTGTACGGGCGTATTCGGGTTGTGCTTCCGAAAATCTGGACGCGACGCAGAAAGTTTTGTACGAAATGTGTTCGCAGTCGGAATATACCGTCGCTTATCAGAGCGTAGATTTATTTTTTCGTTTTTTTTCGGAAAAGTCCGCCGATATTATCGAAAGCCGATATGAAAATGACGTTACGTTTGTCGTCGCAGTCAAAAAGTCGCAAGAACAGGAAATAAACTTAAGCCTTATAAACAGATTAAACGGTAAGGTGACTATTAAAAAATTAAAGGAATACTATTTCCCGTTTAAAATATCTTAACGAAAAAGCTTTTATAAAAAAAATAAATTATCTGTAAATTTGAATTATGTCGGAAATTACTTCTATCGAACCTCAGGTTAAGGATAAAAACCGCTGTAACGTTTACATTGACGGAAGATTTTATTGCGGAATTAAACTTGAGGTCGCGATTAAATATCATTTAAAAGCAGGAATGCACATCGACAAGGAAAAGCTGGATGAAATTCAGCTTGAAACCGAAAAAAGTCAGGCAGTAGACAAAGCAATGACGCATCTTTCCGCAACAATGAAAACCGAAAGACAGATGTATGATTTTCTTGTTAAAAAAGGATATACTCAGGCGGTTATAGACTACGTTCTCGAAAAATTGAATTATTATAAATTTATCGATGACTTTGCTTATTGCAGGGCGTATATAAACAGTGTGAACGGCAAAGGCAGAAGAGCGATAGAAGCTGATTTGATTAAACGAAAAGCAAAACGCGAAGCTATTGACAGTGTGTTGCAAGAGTTTGAAGAAGATGCCGACGAAGCGTATGCTGTTTTGCAAAAATATTTGCGAGGCAAAGAAATAAACAAGGCAAATATTCTGAAAGGTTGCAAATATTTGCTTTCAAAGGGATTCAGTTATGACACTGCGCATAGCGCAACGGAAAAGTTAGCACAAGATAATGAAGATTATTGAACTCGACAAAATCGATTCTACAAACGAATTCTGCAAACGCAATAACGTAGGCTCGTATATTGTTATTGCAAAAACGCAGACTGTCGGCAGAGGTACGAAAGGCAGAAGTTTTTCTTCGGAGGAAGGCGGACTATATTTGTCTGTATTGCGCAAACCGCACAAGCTTGAATCGGTAAACGCTTTTTCAATAATGACTAACGCTTGTACTGCCGTTTGTAAAACCGTTGAATATTTTAACTTGAAACCCGTAATCCGTTGGGCAAACGACGTTTTGGTAAACGGAAAGAAAATTTGCGGAACGCTTATCGAAAATACGTTTTCGGGAAGTTTTGTGTCAAGCTCGATTGTCGGAATCGGCCTAAACGTCAACAATAGACTGCCGGACGGATTAAAGCAAATTGCAACTACTTTATCCTGCGAAACCGGTAAGGAAATTAGTTTAAGCGAAGTTAAAAAAGTGCTTATAAGTAATCTTAATAAAAAATTCAGTTTGCAGGAATATAAAAGTTATATCGACTGGTTCGGTAAAGAAGTTATAGTAAGAACAGCGTACGGAGAAAATACGGCTTTTGCTGTTGACGTAGATACCGACGGCAGACTAATCTGCATAATAGGAGGAAGTCTGAAAAAAATAAGTTCCGCAGAGGTGTCGCTTATTTTATGAACTGTGAATATAATATTAGTGATAAAGAGCTTAAAAGCATAATACGCGATTACAACGGACAAACGGTGATCTGCGACGGGGACGTAAAAAAGTTTTATCACGAAAGAGTCCGGAACACGAATAAAGGCGATTACGGCAGTGCAAATTTAATTGCAGGCAGTAAAAGATATCCTGGTGCCGCGGCGCTCGCCGTGTCATCGGCTTTGCGATCTGGTTGCGGATACGTCAAACTAACTTGCGATGAGAGCGTAAAACTTGCACTTGCCGCACGATATCCGTCTGTTATATTTTCAGACGAGATCGATTATCGATCGCTGGCAATAGCGATAGGTATGGGAAGCGGGGTAAGCAAAGAACTCTATGACCAAATAGGGAATATCACGCAAAAGTTTACGGGTATTCTGATAATCGATGCCGACGGGTTAAACAGTATCGCGCAGTACGGCACAGACGTTTTATTCGGCAGTAAATGCAGAATTATTCTGACTCCGCATCCGAAAGAATTTTCAAGGCTTCTGAATAAAGGCGTTGACGAAATTTTAGAAAAGCCCATATTGAAATCGGAAGAGTTTGCAAAAAAGTATAAAGTAACTTTACTTTTGAAAGGCGCTTTCAGCATAGTAACAGACGGATATGAAACCGTAATAATCACCCGCGGAAGCACAGCGCTTGCAAAGGGTGGAAGCGGAGATATGTTGTCCGGCTATATGGCAGGCAGCGCGGCGAGAGGTTTGTCGGCTTTCGATTCGGCGGTATGTTCGGCATATACGCTCGGTGTTTCCGCAGAGATAAGCTCTGAACAAAAGACGGACTATTGCGCAACTTCGCAAGATATTTTAAATAATTTACATTTTGCAGTAAAACGTTTGACAGGCAAAAAGTAAGTTGTTATAATACCCGTGTTGAAAGGGAGTAGTTTAAGGCAAACTTCGTCATCACAGCGTAAAAGCTCGGAGTTTGACACCTCTTATTTAGGTAACAAGACTTTTGACTTAAAGAAATTTAAGTCGGAAGTCTTATTTTTTTGACTTTCGGCAAATATAATAGAGAGGTTCAGATTATGGCAGGTACAGCAATTTTAAAGGTATTTCTACTTTTGGTTGGGTTTGTTTTGCTTGTGAAAGGCGCCGATTTTTTTGTGGACGGCGCATCCGGTATTGCAAAAAAACTTAAAGTGTCGACTTTCATTATAGGTGTGACGGTAGTTGCGCTCGGTACAAGTGCGCCCGAAGCTGCCGTGACCATTATGGATGCGTTAAACGGTTCGGGTAATCTGATTGTCGGAAATATTCTCGGAAGCAATATTATAAATATATTGCTTATTCTCGGCGTTTCTGCGGTCATCTGTAATCTCCCCGTAGAAAAAACTACGAGAATGATAGATTTGCCGTTTCTGCTTTTAACAAGCGCATTATTTGTGATATTAGGCTTTTTCGGCGGTTCTTTTGTATGGTGGGAAGGTTTGATACTTTTGCTACTGTATTTTGCTTATATGGCATATAATATAGTTTTTGCCGTCAGGCAATCCAAATTACAGCTTGAAGAAGCACATACGGTTTGTTCGATAGATGTGGAAACGGCTAAACCCGTTGAAATAAACGGTTGGTATGCAAAGCTGAAATTTAAATATTCCGAACTGAAAGAAAAAGTTTGGTTTTTGATTATAATTACCGTTGCGGGGCTTGCTATGGTTGTCGGCGGAGCTCAGCTTGTTGTTGACTCGGCGCAATACATCGCTGAGGATCTGATAGGAATATCGCCTGAAATAGTTGCGCTTACGGTAGTGGCGTTCGGGACCTCTCTGCCTGAACTTGTAACTTCGGTTTCGGCGGCAAGAAAGGGCGACGTGGGAATTGCAACGGGTAATATTATAGGCAGCAATATCGCGAATATCCTGCTGATAGGCGGAATTGGCGCGGTCTGCAAAGGCAGTTCGGGATTGCTGTTTTCAACCGAAGGGTTGGTCAGCGGAGTAGTTGCACTTGTGGCAGCAGTTATAATCTTTGTATGCTCGTTCGGAAAAAAGAAAAGTTTGGGCAGAACGGCAGGCGTAATTATGCTTTCCTGTCTCGTCGCGTATTACCTTTTCATTTTCCTTAATCTGTACGTAATCAAAATTTATTGATTTAAACTGTTTAAAAATCATAGTATAGTCAACAATATTTATAAGGCACTACATATTATAAAATATATACTGCCGATAAAGAGGTTGATAATGAATATAAAGCGTGGAGAACTATATTACGCAGACCTGTCGCCGGTTGTTGGCAGCGAGCAAGGAGGAATAAGACCGGTACTCGTCGTTCAGAACGACGTCGGAAACAAGTATTCGCCGACTGTTATCGCGGCGGCAGTGACAAGCAAAATTAATAAGGCAAAATTGCCTACACATATTGAACTGCCTTCAAACGTCTACGGTTTACAGCGTGATTCTGTAATATTGTTGGAACAGATAAGAACGCTCGACAAACGCAGATTGAAGGAGAGGATAGGCGAATTGAATGAAACGACTATGTCGCAGGTAAATAACGCCATACTTATAAGTTTAGGTTTTGCCGTTAAGTAAATCGGCGGTGCACTCTCTTTTGATGTGCGCCGCTTTAAATTTATTTGACAAAAAATTTAAGTTATTATATCATATAGGTATGTTGGAAAAAATAAAAAAACTAAGAGTTCATATCGGACTGAAAAGCATTATTCTGGCGGGTGTTTGCATAGTGCTGATATTGATCGATTTGCTTACGAAAATTTTCGAAGAGAGGTATAACTGGAATTTCATTGTTATACCGAATTTTATTGAAGTCGAGGGCGGTTCGGTTCATCGAAACCCCGGCTGTGCTTTCAGTTTCCTTGCGAACGCTTCTTGGGGTCAGGGCTTTCTGATTGCGATGACGTTTATACTTCTTGCGGTTCTTATTGCTGTCTATATCTTTCTTCCCGAAAGATTTACGCTGATAAAAGTGGCGCTCTCAATGATAATTGCAGGTGCAATAGGTAATCTTATCGACAGATTAGCGTATCGGCAGGTGCGTGATTTCGTGGGCGTAAATATGTTCGGGAATATGGTCTTTTGCAACTTTGCGGATTTTTGGATAACGTTCGGAACCGCGCTTGCAATTCTGGATATTATGTTTATAAACGAATTTGCGCTTTTTCCGCTTACAAAAAAAGCTAAAGCAGCGCAGGCAAAACATAAAGAAAACGAAGAAAATAAAGAGATAACCAGCGAAGAAATTCCGCCGACCGAAGATAAAGACAATAAATCAGATGAATAAAAAAGTTTTCGTTGCAGAAAAAAACTATAACAGAGCCGATATACTCGTCTGTGAGATTTCCGACGGAAAAACGCGTTCGGCGGTAAAGAGACTTTTCGAAAGCGGATTTGTTTATTTAAACGGCAAAGCTGTCAAACCGGCGCGGGAAGTAAAATCGGGAGATAAGGTAGAAGTTACTTTTCCCGATGCCGTTGAATATACCGCCAAGCCCGAGGATATTCCCGTAGAAATTATTTACGAAGACGAAGATCTGGCGGTAGTGAATAAGCCTCAGGGAATGACGGTGCATCTCGGAAACGGAAATATCGACGGCACACTTGTCAATGCGCTTTTATATAAACTTGATAAATTGAGCGGTATCAACGGCGTTATCCGTCCCGGAATAGTGCACAGAATAGATAAGGATACTTCCGGACTTTTAGTCGTTGCTAAAAATGATAAAGCGCATTTGTGTCTTTCAAAACAAATATCAGAAAAAACCTGCAAAAGAACTTATTTAGCGCTTTTGGAAGGAAATTTAAAAGACGATAGCGGTACGGTTACGACTTACATAGGCAGAAGCCCGCAGGACAGAGTTAAAATGGCGGTTGTTCCGCCCGAAAAAGGTAAACTGGCGATTACCGATTACCGCGTTGAAAAAAGATATTCCGGTTACACGCTGTGCCGTTTCGATTTACAGACGGGCAGAACTCATCAGATACGAGTACACGCAAAATATCTCGGTCATCCGGTAGTAGGCGACAGGGTGTACGGAATTAAAAAGCAGAAATTCAATTTAAACGGACAGCTTCTGCACGCGTTCCGATTGACGTTCGTTCACCCATCGACTGCGGAAGTTATGACTTTTGAGGCACCGCTTCCCGACTATTTCGTTGAAATTTTAAATAAACTTAATTAAAGGCTATATTTAGGTTGCAAAAATTTTTGCAAAATGATATACTAAAAAAAATAAATTTGAAGGAGTTTTTTAGTAATGGCAAGACGTTATTCATCTGTTACCTGGACTGAAATATGCGCATTCTGGGGTATGGTAATAGCAGGATTTACTCATTTCTTCGGCGGTTTTTTCAGGGCATTGGTTAAATGGGCTTTCGACGACGGTAATGTCGCAAGAATTTTGAACAGAATCGCAGATATTTGTACTCTGCTCGGCAATATCGCACTTTTGGTCGCTATTGCGTTACCTGCATATCAGTTCGTTAAATACAAGACTAAGGGCTGGAAAGTGTTCTATTGGATAGCATTTGCTTTGTTCCTTGTAGGCGTAGTATTCGGAGTCGTATTACAATTTTAAACAAAACTAAAATCCCCGACTTGTTCGGGGATTTTTTTCTTTACAAACAGTTAAAAAAAATATATAATCAAATTATGGCTAATCCTTTAATTGCAATTGTCGGCAGACCTAACGTCGGTAAGAGTACGTTTTTCAACAAGGTCGTCGGCAGAAAAATTTCAATAACAGAAGACAGACCAGGAGTCACGCGCGACAGACTTTACGCCGACAGCGAGTGGCGCGGAAAAGTTTTTACAATAGTAGATACGGGCGGTATCGAGTTGAGATCGGAAGACACTATGTGGACCGAAATTAAAAAACAAGCCGACGTCGCTATCGACACGGCTCAGGTTATTATGTTTTTTGTGGACGGAAGAGAAGGTCTTACCACGTCTGACTATGACGTTGCCGAAATGCTTCGCCGTTCTAAAAAGCCCGTAATTCTTGTTGTTAATAAAATAGATCAATATTCCGAGGAGAAAGTCTTTGAATTCTATTCTCTCGGTCTGGGGGAACCTTATCCAGTATCTGCAGAACACGGCACCGGAATAGGCGACGTTTTGGATGAGGCTGTAAGCTGGTTTGAAAAAATCGATGCGGTCGAGGACGACAGCGTAAAAATTGCCGTAGTTGGCAGACCGAACGCAGGCAAAAGCAGTCTTGTAAACAGGCTGTTAGGCTTTGAACGTTCCATTGTCACGGATATTGCGGGCACTACGCGCGATGCGATAGATACGAAATTCACGGTCAACGGTAAGAATTATACGATAATCGATACGGCAGGAATCAGGAAAAAGAGCAAAGTCGAAGACGACGTAGAGTATTACTCGGTTATGCGCGCTTTCGACGCGGTACGTCGTGCCGACGTGTGTCTTTTGGTTGTTGACAGTACGACGGGGATTACCGAACAGGATACAAAAATAATCGGTTACGTTCACGAACAGGGTAAACCGTCTGTTGTTGTAATGAATAAATGGGATCTTATTGAAAAAGATACCCATACGATTAATAAGTTTGAAAATAAACTCAAAGAAGATCTCAAATTTATGGACTATTTTAAGTCTATATACATTTCCGCAAAAACGGGACAGCGCGCAGATAAAATAATTTCGTTGATAGACGAAGTGTATGCAAATTCCCGATTGCGCATTGCTACCGGTATGCTTAACGACGTCATTTCCGACGCTATCAGAGCCAACGAACCGCCTTCATATAACGGCAAAAGGTTAAAAGTTTATTACGCATCGCAAGTGTCGGTTGCACCGCCTACGATAGTATTGTTTGTGAACAGCGGTGAGCTGATGCACTTTTCTTATGCAAGATTTCTTGAAAATACGCTTAGAAAATCTTTTGATTTTTCGGGTACGCCGATTAAAATATTTACGAGAGAGAAAAACGGTCAATGAAAATTTTCGAGTTAAGCGATCTATGGTATTTTGCCGTCGGCGCAGTTGTGTGCTACTTAATAGGCTGTTTCAATTTTGCCGTACTGATTGCCGGATTTAAAAAACTGAATATAAGACAGGTCGGCAGCGGTAATCCCGGTACAATGAATATGACCAGATCGCTCGGTTTGAAATTCGGAGCTGTAAATTTTTTCTGTGACGTGTTCAAAGGCGGACTGCCCGTACTTGCGGCGTATTTTCTATTTAAAGATTACGTTTTTGAAAACTCGTCGGTAGTTGTATCCGATTTTGCCCGTTATTTTTTCGGCTTATTCGTTATTATAGGACATATTTTCCCCGTAACTTTAAAGTTTAAAGGCGGTAAAGGCATTGCTTCGACTATGGGCGCGTTTCTATTTGCGCTTCCCTGCGAGGAGTGGTGGTTTATTTTTATTGCGGTTGCATTCCTAATCTGTGTACTGTTTTATATAATAATCACGACGTGGGGCTCTATGGGATCGCTTATCGGTGTTACGGTTTTATCTGTTTTTCAGGCAGGATTATTTGTTGAACGTTATGCTTCGAATCTTAAAGACGGTTGGATAATCGGAACATTTGCAATTTTATTGGTTATAAATGTTTTGACTTGGTTTGCACACCGTAAAAACATAATAAGGTTGCTTGCGGGTGAGGAACACAGAACGGTAGTAAGGAAGCGTCAATGAAAAGAAAGAGTAAATAATGCTTTTAAGCGTTATATCCGTTTTGAGCGTCGTGTTGACAATTTATATAATTCTTGCTGTCGTTACCTATTGTATGTATCCGCCTCGCTTTTTCAGTCACGTTATAACTCATTACGATTCAAGTATCACTGATTATAAAATTTCCCCCTAAAGGATAATTCGCAAGGGTGAAAAGCCTTACATTATATGTAGTATTACGACAATAATTCAACCGACTTTTTTGCCTGGGGCAAATCTGACCAGATACTTTATATTTCACCCGAAAACAATACCGTGATTTTAAGATGCGGTAAGTCTGACGGAAACGTAAAAAACTGGATAGAAGTAATGCAACGCTTAGTTTCCATGATTTAAAAACCTGCGCTTTTTATGCGCAGGTTTTTATCAATGCTGTTTATCGTTTTTTTCGTTTTCGTCATTTTCTTTCGATTTAATGGAATACTCAATCGACGGGTTGGCTTTGCAAAGCGTATCTATAAATTCTTCATACCATTCTTCTTTGACGACTATCACGAAAAATGTGTTGTTTTTCAGAAAAACCGAAAGTTTGTTCGTGGCGCGGTCAAGCATAACGGTTGCAATTTCATTTATATCATATTTACTTTTGATTATGCCGAAGCTTGTTTTCAGTGTCTTATTGTCAATTGAATAGTACGATGATAACAACAGACTTACTAAAAGCACAAGCAATAATATCGGAATCAAGAACAACAGCGAATACTGGATGATAGGATAAACGATATTTGCGTCTTCTCTTATGTTTGCGGTTGCTATCGAATAAATGTTTATACCAAGTCCGATAAAGCAGAGTGCAATACCTGTATAGATAAGTGAAATAGTAAGTTTAGAGAATTTATATTTAAAAACTTTCATTGGATAGATTATATCCTATTGACGGATAAAATGCAACAGAATGCTTTAAAAATTTTTGATTTCTGATATCAAAATTTCAAACTGCTATTGATTTTCTGTCTTGCTTGAATTATAATAATATTGAAGAAAACCGAAAGCGAGGTAAAAATGAACAAAATTATTACGATAAGCAGAGAATTCGGCAGCGGCGGAAGAACCATAGGCAGAGAAACGGCAAAAAAATTGAATATACCCTGTTACGATCAGGAGCTTATTGAAAAAGTCCAGAAAGAGAGCGGTTTTACGAAAGAATATATTGACAAAAACGGCGAAAACGCTTCGACAAGTATTTTGAACAGTATGTTCGGAACTACTTTCGGCAGAGATATAGTATGGACTTCGCAGTGTAAAGTCATTAGCCGGCTTGCGGAGGAGGGTCCCTGCGTTATAGTCGGGCGGTGCGCCGATTATGTATTGCGCGAAAAAGCGGAGCTTTTAAAAGTTTTTATCCACGCAAGTTATGAAAAACGCGCCGAACGCATAGTCACGTTGTACGGTGAGAGCGATACGGCGATCGAGAAGCGCATTAAAGAAAAAGATAAACGCCGTTCTGCATACTACAAATATTATACGGAAATAGAGTACGGTGACGCTCGGAATTACGACGTTGCGCTTGACAGCGGAAAATTGGGAATAGAAAAATGCGTTGAAATAATTACTGACTTATACAAAAATTAATGTAAAAACCGACCGTTATTCGGTCGGTTTTTTATCGTCGGGTGAAGGTTCACGGCGCGGAGGTCTCTTTTTGTTCCGTTTACAACTTCTGCGCGGTGCAGGCTTCTCATTTTCGTCGGGGTTGACGGGAGTTTCTTCATTTTTTTCATCGGTCCGAACTGTTGCAAATAAGTCCGAATTCAGTTCACCGCTGCTTTTATTTGTATCGCATCCGCACAGTGACGCAAAGATTAGAGTAAAAATACAAAAGATAATCAGTACTGTTTTTTTCATAAACATAGTATGTTTAGATACTTCAAATATATGTAAACGCTTGCATTTTAAATGTTTTTGTATTAAAATAATTTCACCTGAGTTCAAAGAGTGTCTGAGAGTGAAGGACTGAATATTCTGCGCTTATATCGGAGCGCGTATTTTGTCGTTCTCTCTTTTTAAAGGGGGATTTTTTTATGAGTGACAAACGTGTTGCAATAATCAGTATTATTGCGGAAAACAGACAGTCAAGTGCCGAGATAAATGCTTTGCTTTCCGATTTCGGCGAATATATTGTCGGCAGAATGGGTATTCCGTACAGAGAAAGGGGAATATTCATAATGAGCATTGTTATTGACTCACAGTCTGAGATAATTAACAGGCTGACGGGCAAACTCGGTATGCTTACTGGCGTAACGGCAAAAACTTTAATGGCAAAGGAGAAAAAATGAAAAAGTTGATTTTAACTATAGCTTGTATTTTAATTTCGCTGTCCGGCTTGATGGGGTTTAGTGCGTGCGGAAACGGCGGAACGGGCGAAGAAGTTTATCTTGTGCCTATTGAAGGCAACGGTGTGGGCCTTATGAAAGATATTGATTATTACGTCGTTCCCGAGCCTGTTGCAAGCACTAAAGTAAAAATAATTGAAAATCTTAATTTTTCTGGCGATCTTCAAAAGCTTTACGGCGGCGAAAAAGGTTATCCGCAGGCTGTTGTGGTCGCTAAAAATAATCTTCTCGGAACCGAAACGTTAAAAAAATTTGTTAATGAACTGTACGGGAGCCGTGAATGGCTGTTAAGCGAAAATACTCAGACAGAAACTATCGTAAATTCAATTTCTTCAAACCTGACTGACGGTTTGGAGCCGACGATAAAAAAATCAAATTTAAGTAAAGACGTCATTAAAAACTGCGGAATAGAATTCGTTTCGGCAACAGACAGCAAAAACGAAATTCTGACTTTTATGGAAAAGTTCAATTCTGTGAGTCAGACATCGTTCGGTATTCCGCAAGATTTGTTTTTTAATAACGGCGACGACGGTGACGCACAGTATTCAAAACAGGTTTCCGTGTACGCTCCCGACGGTGCGCCTGCCTTGGGGATTGCAAAACTGATGTCTGAAAACAAAATAGAAAATGTCAAGTATAAAATTGTAAACGCCAATGTAATCCAGACGTTGGTTGCAGGTGCTTCGCCTGAGGCGGATATCTGCGTTTTGCCTGTCAACGTTGCAGTAAAAATTTTGAGTGATGCAAAAAATTATAAACTGATCGGAACGCTTACGCATGGAAATTTGTTTATTCTTTCCGAAAACAAAACTTATCTTACTGCAGAAAATTTGTCTCTGTTAAAAGATAAGAGAGTTGGGGTTGTAAATCTTCCGTCCGTCCCCGGTCTTACATTTAAATTGATTTTAAAAAACAACGGATTAAACTATATTGAAAATTAAAGAATTTTTAAAAAAAAGAAAGCTTAATATCATTTTTTCGGCGTCGGCGATTTTTTTAATGTGGGTAATATGGATAATTGCTTATTATGCGGTCAGGAACGAATATATTATTCCGTCTTTTACCGAAACTATGAAAAGTTTATGGGAGTGTTTCGTCTCTTCGGGTTTCTGGATATCTTTTCTGAATACAGTTTTAAGAACCGCTATTGCTTTTATCGTTTCGTTTTTTCTTGCGGCTTTGTTTGCGGTAATTGGGATTATTAGTAAAAGCTTCGGACTTTTTATAAAGCCGTTCATCTCTGTATTCCGCACATTGCCGACACTTGCCGTTATTTTAATACTTCTGTGCTGGACGACGCCTGTCGTTGCGCCGACCGCGGTGACTGTCTTGGTTCTTTTTCCTATGATTTACTCGCAGATTAATACTGCCGTCAGCGGAATTGACGGCGGAATAATCGATATGGCAAAGGTTTATAAAATAACTGAAAAGGAAAAGTTGGCGAAAATATATCTGCCGATGATTGCGCCGAGCATACTTGCTCAGACGGGAGCAAACATCTCTTTGGGAATCAAAGTGATGATTTCCGCGGAAGTGCTTGCCGGCACGTACAGAAGTCTTGGCGGTCTTATGCAGAATGCACGCCTATATATCGATATGCCGAAACTTACAGCATTGACCGTAGTTGCGGTTTTAATGGGTTTTGCCGTCGATTTGCTTTTTTCGTTTATCGGAAAGGGCACGTTCAAATGGAGCAGAAAGCAGGTATGATTGAAATCAGAAACCTTACTAAATTTTACGGCGGACTGTGTGTGTACGACGGATTGAATCTGTCGCTTGACGAGGGAAAAATTACATGCATACTCGGTGAAAGCGGCAGCGGAAAAACAACGCTTTTGAACTGCATTGCTTCGCTTACAGACTGCAAAGGCGAAATGCCTAAGCTTAAATGTTCTTACGTTTTTCAATCTCCGTACCTTGTGCCAAATCTTACGGTTTTTCAGAATTTAAAACTTGTTTGTAAAGATGAGAATAAAATTTTCGATATAATTAAAAAAGTGCATTTGGAAGAAAAGATAAATGCCTACCCTGTAAATCTTTCGGGCGGGCAGGCGCAGAGAGTTTCGCTTGCCAGAGCTTTTTTGTGTGAAAGCGAAATTATTCTTATGGATGAACCGTTCAGTTCGCTCGATTTGAAATTGAAAAAAGAAATTTCGCAGCTGTTTCTTGCAATGTGGAGGGAGGAAAAGAGAACGGCAATATTTGTAACGCATAGTGCAGACGAGGCCGCTTATTTGTCGCATAGAATTCTCGTCATTAACGGAGGTAAAATTTCGTCTGACTATACTCCCGAAACCTGTCCTCCGAGGAGAGACGGCGATTTCGATGCGCTGCGTAAAACTTTGATTTCAAATTTGCTTGACATATAAAATTTATAAAATTATACTTTTAATGAATAAATTTTTAAGGAGTAAAATATGAAGAAGTTTTTTGCCGAGTTTAAAAAGTTCATAACGCGCGGTAACGTTATAGATCTTGCAGTAGGTATGATTATCGGCGCGGCATTTACGGCGATAGTAAATGCGCTTGTCAACGGCATTTTCAAGCCCCTTATCAACGCTATACCGATGGGTAATATCCAGGGACTCATTACAATGCTTGTTCCCAAAAATTCGGAAGGAGTAAGGGTTCCGTTCGGTGATGCTACAATTGATTTAGCTAAGTCAATATATATAAACTGGGGCGATCTTATAATGGCTGTAATTTCATTCTTTATTACGGCGTTTATACTCTTTTTGATAATCAAAGCGATAAATTCGGTCCGTGAAAAGGGTAAGAATATCGCCGAAAAGCAGAGAGCGAAAATTCGCAAACAGCTTGAAAAAGGAAAAATGACAGAAGAAGAAGCGAAAAAAGAAGAACAGGCTTTACAGTCCGCGCCCGAAGTTCCCGTAGAAACCACCGACGATTTGCTCAGAGAAATCAGAGATTTGTTAAAAGCAAATCAGCAAAACACCGAAACAGAATAATTGTCGAGCTCACGCAAAAATGCGTGAGCTCGATTTTTTTTGATATTTTATTGAAAAAGTCTGTTCAAAAGGTTTTCAAATACAACATATTGTGGTATAATAAAAATGATTTATAAGATATAGTATTTAAACGATAAAAAAGGTGAACCCCGAACGGAACGCGGTAATAATAAGATAAATATTCAGAACACCTATTACGGGCATAAGAACCATAAGCAAAAGGTTTTTCAGTCTGTATCTTAAAATGAACATTGTAACGTATATGCCGATAGCTCCGCCTAATATTGCGGTAAGAATAAGTTTACCGTCACCGCTGTTCATTTTGCCTTCGTCTCCGCACGATTCGTCCCGTTGTGTTTTCAGAAGAACGACGGCATAAAAATTTATCGCAACAATATACACTATAAATATGATGTACAGAAGTAGCATATAAAAAGTATGCCGAAAATTCAACTAATAATACCGTATTGAAAAAACGGTTGTGAGGGAAAATAAATGAGATGTATTTACTGCGGATACGAAGACAGTAAGGTAATCGACAGCCGTTCCGCCGACGAGGGCAGGACGATACGCCGCCGCCGCGAATGTTTCAGTTGCGGTAAGAGGTTTACGACATACGAAACAATTGAAGATACGCCTATTCTTGTTATCAAAACCAACGGTACAAGACAGACTTTTGAACCTATGAAAATAAAGGCAGGCATTATCAAGTCTTGCGAAAAGCGCCCCGTTTCGATGACTGTTATCGATGAAATAGTAAGCGCCGTTACAAAACAGGTATACAATTCTATGGAACAGGAAGTTTCATCGAAATATATAGGCGAACTCGTAATGAACGAGCTGAAAAAGCACGACGAAGTAGCTTACGTCCGATATGCAAGCGTATACCGTTCTTTTAAAGACATTTCAAGCTTTTTGGAAGAACTTCAGAATATGATGAAAAATAAAAAATAAAGGATCTCAGACAGTGGCGACGCTGTCTGATTTTAATGAAATGATTACAAAAAAAGTCAGAATCGGGAAATCGTATATAGGCGGCGGTGAAAGCGTAAAAATCCAGTCGATGTGCACCGTGAAAACATCGGAAACCGACGACGCTGTAAGACAGATTTTATCGCTTGAAAATGCAGGCTGTGAAATAATAAGAGTGTCTGTACTCGACGAAGCCGATGCCAAAGCAATAAAAAATATAAAGGATAAAATACACATTCCGCTTGTGGCAGATATACATTTTTCATATAAGCTTGCCTTATCTGCTATTGAAAACGGATGTGATAAAGTTCGTATAAATCCCGGCAATATAGGAAGTGAAGTGAATATAAAAGCTGTCGCGGACTGTATCAAGGCGCACAAGATTGCCGTGCGTGTTGGTTCGAATACGGGCAGTATCGAAAAAGAATTTTATGAAAAATTCGGAAGAAATGAAAAATCTTTGGTCGAAAGCGCTTTAAAAAGTGTAAGCATACTTGAAAAATACGGTGTCGGCGATATTGTAATTTCGGTAAAGGCTTCCGACGTTAGGCTTACCGTTGACGCATACAGATTGCTGTCGCAGAAAACTCGGTATCCTTTGCATATCGGCGTAACAGAGGCAGGTACAGAGCAGGCGGCGGTAGTAAAATCTTCGGTCGCACTCGGTTCTCTGCTTTTGGACGGTATAGGCGATACTCTGCGCGTTTCTATTACCGACGATCCCGTTAAAGAAATTTATGCCGCAAAAAGAATTTTAAGGGCGGTTGGACTCGATAAAAATTTCGTTGACGTAGTTTCCTGTCCGACTTGCGGAAGATGTTGTTGGAATTCTATGCAGTTTGCTCAAAAGGTTACTTCGTACGTTGAAAAATTTTCCAAACCGCTGAAATTGGCTGTAATGGGCTGTGTGGTGAACGGACCCGGCGAAGCAAAAGATTGCGACCTGGGTATAGCTGGAAGCGGGAACTATTGCGTAATATTCAAAAACGGTGAAATTTTAAAGCGTGTCGGCGCCGATAAAGCAGAGGAAGAATTTTTAAAAGAGGTTGACAAAATTTTAAATGATTGACAGCTGTTTAAATCAAATACGTTCGCTTGAAAATTTCAAAAGCGCATTGATAAAGTCTGTTACGCTTGACAGCGCAGACAACTCGGTAACAGTTACGGTTATAACGGATAAACCGTTTTCGGAAACAGAAAGACAAAAGATAACGGAAATTTTGCGCGGTGCGGTTCCCGTTAAATTTGAATGTAAAGTTCGGATAACAAAATTGTCTCCCGATGAAGATATGGTCAGGGAAAAAATTTTAGAAATACTGCGCGCTAACTTTAAAACGCTTGCAGTTACGATCGATAAGAAAGATATTTCCGTCGTAAAAAAAGAGGAAGGTTTTGATTTTACGGTAAGCGTGATGAGGGGAATTTCAACTGAAAATATCGAGCGCGTTGTCGTTGAAAATCTGAAAAAAAATTTTTGCGGAAAATTTACAGGGGAATGTATTCAGAATAAAAAAGATGCATCTGATATCGAAATAGAAGAAGAGAATGAAAACGTAGAGTTTGAGATGCCGGTAAGATATTTCAATATTTCAAAATTCTCGATTCTAGAGGGAAGCGAGAAGCAGACGGTTGCGGTGTATCTGAGTGACTTGAATTTCGAAAGTGAGAAGGTTGTCGTCTGCGGAAGAATAGAGGATATCAGCGAAAGAAATTACACCAACGGTAAAAATCAGGAAAAGGTGTATTACAATTTGTTTATAAACGACGGAACCGCAACTTTCAGAGTTACATATTTTCCGAGACAGAAAAATATTGAAAAGATACAAAAACTCAAAGTCGGCGACAGTATAGTCTGCACGGGCAAGTCGGAGTTATTTAACGGATTTATACGTTTTACCGCAAATTCGATAGATTACGGTGCTCCGCCGCAAAACTTTGTGCCTGAAAAGCGCCCTTCAAAACCCGTGCCGAAATATTATTCCAAGGTAAAGCCGGAGCTTTTTTCAGATATATCACAGACCGATATGTTTCAGGATGTTTCAATTCCCGAATGCCTCAAAGGCAAAACATTCATAGTGTTCGATTTGGAAACTACGGGGCTTAATTCCTCGCCAGCGTCGGGCAGTATTGACTCGATTATAGAAATCGGCGCATTCAAAATCGTTGACGGGGAGATTTGTGAAAGTTTTTCAACATTTATTAATCCTCAGAAAAAACTTTCCGAAGAGATTATTTCGCTGACGGGAATTACTGACGCAATGCTTGAAAATGCTCCTAAAAACGAAGAGGTGATGCCAGATTTTTTCAAGTTCTGTCAGGGAAATATTCTTGTGGGGCACAATGCGGCAAATTTCGATTTTAAGTTCGTTGACTATTATTGCTCCAAGTTGGGATACACGCTTGAACGAAAAATCATAGACACGATACCGCTTGCTCAGGAACTTCTGTTCCTTTCGAATTATAAGCTGAACACCATTGCTGATCATTTCAAAATATCGTTTAACCATCACAGGGCGATAGACGATGCTTATGTGACGGCAAAAATTTTTCTTGAACTTATAAAAATAAAAAAATCTTTGCCTAAACTGCAATAAAGCTTGCATTTTGAATATCGATATGTTAAAATAATATCAATCTTAATCGATATTTGAGATTGAGTGCCCTTGCGGCACTCAATACTCATATAAGGGGGAGAGATGCAGTTCCGTCCGATAAACGAGATAGAAGCCGCTATTAATCATATAGCGGAAGAGATGAATATAGAAATTGTCGAAATATCTTACGACACGAAAAGCAACGCGCTGACTGTTTATATAGAAACGGAAACCGGCGTCGATCTTGATACGTGTGAAAGTTTTCATAGGGCTATCGATGCACCTATGGACGAGCTCGATCCGTCCTTCGGACAGCCATATACTCTCAACGTGTCGAGCCCCGGCTTGGACAGACCTTTTAAATCAAAGCGCGACTTTGAGCGAAATTTGAAAAACGAAGTTGAAGTGAAACTTTACGCACCGTTAAAAGGAAAGAAGTTTATAGAGGGTGTTTTAACCGGATTCGATGAAAATTCCGTGACGGTTAAAACAGAAAAAGAAGACCTTAAAATAAGTTTGAACAAAATAGCTAAAATCAATAAAGCAATTAAATTCGAGTAATTTATAATATCAGAAGCAGATCTAATCAGGAGATTAAAGAAATGACCAATAAAGATTTTTTTGCCGCGCTTGCAGATTTGGAAAAGGAAAAGGGAATTCCTCAACAGGTATTTTTAGACGCGCTTTCAAATGCGCTTATATCCGCTTGTAAAAAACAATATGCCGGCGGTATAGGTTCTGTAAAAATTAAAACTAATCCGGAAAAGGGTACGATAGATTTTTATACGTCAAAGACGGCAGTGAGCGAAATTATCGACGCGGATTCCGAAATTTTGCTTGAAGACGCTCAGAAAATAAAAAAGAGCTATAAATTAGGCGACGAAGTTTTGGAAAAGTTTGTGCCTAAGGATTTTTCAAGAATCGCGGCACAGACGGCAAAACAGGTTATACTTCAAAAACTCAACGAAACGGAAAGAGATGCCGCTGTAAACGAATTTTCCGATAAAGAGGGCGAGCTTCTTGTGGGAATTATCCGCAAGATAGATGCAAAAAACGTTTATATTGAGCTTGGCAAAGGTCAGATTGAAGGCTTAATGCTTCCGTCCGATCAGGTTCCGGGAGAAAGGTACAACGTAAATGATAAAATAAAAGTTTTCGTCAAGCGCATTAAAAGCGGATTCAGAGGCGCACAGGTTTTAGTAAGCAGATCTTCAGCAGGACTTGTAAGAAAGCTGTTTGAAGAAGAAGTTCCCGAAATTAAGCAGGGAACAGTCGTAATAAAGGAAATTACGCGAGAAGCGGGCGCAAGGACTAAAATTGCGATTTATTCCGAAGATTCGAGAGTCGACGCAATAGGCGCGTGTGTGGGTAACAAAGGTGCGAGAGTTAATGCTATCGTAGAGGAACTGAAAGGCGAAAAAATCGATATTATCCCTTGGTCTGAAAATCCTCTTGAATTTATTGCAAAAGCATTATCTCCCGCAAAAGTAATTTCTGTTACACAGCTCAGCGATGAGAAGACAGCACTTGCGGTCGTTCCGGACGATAAGCTTTCGCTTGCAATAGGTAAAGACGGACAGAATGCCCGTCTCGCCGTAAGACTTACCGGTTGGAAAATAGACGTTAAGAGCGAGTCGGTGGCAAAGAAATTAGGACTTATAACCCAGAATTCAGAAGAGACAGAGAGCTGATAAATATGACGACAAAAAAAACGCCGCTAAGAATGTGTATTGCATGCAGACAATTGTTTGAAAAGCGATCTATGCTCAGAATCGTGCGTTCGGATGATAATATTTTTTTGGATCTCACCTCAAAAGCTTCGGGGAGGGGAGCATATATTTGCAATAATCCCGAATGCATTAAAAAACTGAAAAAACAGAGGATACTTAATAAAGTATTTTCCTGTCAGGTCGACAGCGAAATTTACGAAAAAATAGAGGAGACTTATTTTGGCTCAAAATAAAGTGTTTTCTTATATCGGATTTTGTAAAAGGGCGCGTAAGATAACGCTCGGTTCAAGTGCGATAGGAACGCTTAAAAGCGGTGTATATTTATTGTTGCTCGATAAAACCGCTGCAAACAACACGATAAGATACGCGTTGAAATTCAAAAGAAAATTCAATTGTCCGTTGCTCGTTTGCGGCGATGACTTTGAAGAGCTGATCGGAAAACCGCAATGCAGATTGGCAGCTATAAGAGATAAAAATCTTGCAGAAGCAATTATGAATTGTAAGGCATCCGGATACGAATTTTATACCGAAGGCGGTGAATAGTATATGGCAAAAAAATACGAGAATATTGAAAATATAGGCAAACTGATTACGGACGGGCTTGTTACGGAGCTTGTTAAAAAAGTTTCTGTTGCGGAAAAAACGGCTAACGATATATTGAAGAAGCTATCCGAACTCGAAAACGCAAAGTTAGCAAAGAAGATCGAGGAAGAACGGCTTGCAGCAGAGAAGCTTGCGGAAGAGAGAGCCGCCGCAATTGCGGAAGCCGAAAAGCAGAAAGCGGAAGAAGAAAAAATTGCTGCCGAAACGGAAAGCAAACCGAAAGAAGAAGTCAAGGCCAAGACTCCGACGGTTGAGAAGACCGAGAATAAGACGTTTATCAACAAGGATAACCGCATTCAGCGCGACAGGCCTCAGAGACCTGGCGCTCCTGCGTTTAATAATTCACCGCAGAGACCCAAGCCTCTACAGCAAAGACCCGGCGCACCCGTATCCGCTGCATCTAATGCTCAGGCGAATAAGCCCAAAAATTTCGGTCCCGATAAAAAGAAACAAAGTTATGATAAAACGTACGTAGAAAAAGAGAGGCACGCAGTTTCTAAACGCGCTTTACAAAAACAGCAGGGTGCCAAGATAGCCGACTTCGACGAAAATAAGAGCGGTTATAGAAAACTTCGCGTCAAAAAAGATAAAAAACAGCAGAATTTCCAGACTATAAAAATTGAACACGCGATAGTGACTACGGACGATATCCCCATCAAGACGTTATCCGAAAAATTAGGAATTTCTGCCGTAGATATTACGAAAAAGCTCTTTAAAGAGGGCGTAATGAAAACCGTAAACGAATCGATTGATTACGATACGGCGGCATTGCTTGCAGCAGGACTCGGTATAGAACTTGAATATAAGCCTGAAAAGACGGCGGAGGAAGTGCTGTTCGAACGTCAGGCAGACACCGTCGAAGAAATTGAAAGCCTTGTTCCTCGAGCTCCCGTGGTTACAGTTATGGGACATGTCGATCACGGTAAAACTTCTCTTCTCGACTATATAAGAAAGAGCAACGCTGTTGCCGGAGAGGCTGGAGGTATTACACAGCACATAGGCGCATACACCGTAAAAGTAAACGGTAAGGGAATAACGTTTATAGATACGCCGGGACACGAAGCGTTCACGGCTATGCGTGCAAGAGGCGCACAGGTAACCGATTTTGTAATTTTGGTCGTTGCGGCGGATGACGGCGTTATGCCTCAGACTGTCGAAGCTATAAATCACGCGAAAGCCGCAGGCGTAGGCATTATCGTTGCTGTCAACAAAATGGATAAAGCAGGCGCTAATATCGATAAAGTCAAGCAGGATCTTACAAATTACGGACTTGTTCCGGAGGAATGGGGCGGTGATACCGTGCTTTGTCCTATTTCTTGTAAGACAGGTGAAGGAATCGAAAATCTGCTTGAAAATTTACTGTTGCTTGCAGAGATGAAAGAATTGCTTGCAAATCCAGAAAGGGAGGCGAGGGGCGTTGTTATCGAGGCGAGACTCGATAAGGGCAAAGGTCCCGTTGCAACCGTTCTCGTGCAGAACGGCACGTTGCGTACGGGTGACAATATAATTTCGGGCACCGTTACAGGCAGGGTGCGCGCTATGATAGACGATAGCGGAATGAATGTAAAGGAAGCAGGACCTTCAATGGCTGTAAACGTGCTCGGTCTTGAAGAAGTTCCCAATTCGGGCGATTCAATTTATGCGGTATCCCAGGCACTTATGAAAGAGGTTATGGGAGAAAGAATAAGGAAGAGAAGCGACGCAATGATAAAAGCCGCGTCAAAAGTTTCTCTTGAAGAAATGTTCGGTATGATTGCCGAAGGAAATCTCAAAACTCTCAATCTGATTATTAAAGGTGACGTTCAGGGGTCTGTCGAAGCTGTAAAACAGTCTGTTGTAAAACTTTCTAACGAAGAAGTGCAGGTAAAAGTTATACACAGCGGAGCAGGCGCTATTACGGAAACTGACGTTATGCTTGCAGATTCTTCAAACGCGATAATTTTGGGCTTTAATGTCCGTCCCGACGCTAAGGCAAAGACACTTGCGGAAAGAAGTAAAGTCGATGTCAGAACATACCGCATTATTTATGATTTGCTTGACGATATGGAAGCTGCGCTCAAAGGTATGCTTGCGCCCAAGTTCCACGACGTATATCTCGGTAAATGCGAAGTCAGACAGACGTTTAAAATCACAGGTGTCGGCAATATTGCGGGTTGCTACGTCTTGGACGGTAAAATCGTTCGCGGCGGTAAGCTCAGAATTTACAGGGACGACGTCCTTGTAGTAGAGGGCAACGTTCGTCAGTTAAAACGCTTTAAAGACGACGTAAAGGAAGTGGCGTTTGGTTTCGAGTGCGGATGCGCGATAGAAGGATTTAACGATATTAAAATCGGCGATATTATTGAATGTTATCTGATAGAGCAGATCAACGCGGTGTAATTATGAAAGGGAACAGAGGTGAAAGACTTTCGGGCGAGTTTCAGAAAGAAATTTCGTCGGTAATATCTTCTAAGCTCAGGAATAAATATCCCGAGCTTAGCGCAATTATCAGCATTACTTCCGCAGATATAGCGCCGGATTTAAAAAGCGCAAAAATCTTTATAAGTATTTTTGATACAAACGAAGAGAAGAAGAAAAACAGTTTTGAAATAATAAGGCAGAATGCCGGTTTTATAAGACACGAGCTGTCTTTGGTAATGAGGTTGCGCACCGTTCCCGAACTCAGATTCATTTTTGACGAAAGTATGGAATACGGCGCTAAAATCGATAGAATACTTGAAAAATTAGATACGGAAAAAGATGACTGACAATAATATCGCTCAGATATGCGGACAACTTAAAAAAGCTGATAAAATTGCGGTTTTTTGTCACGCAAGACCTGACGGTGATGCGATAGGTGCAGGATCAGCTTTAACTTGCGCGCTTAGAAATCTCGGAAAAACCGTTGAGTTGTACTGTGAAGATAAACCTTCTGAAAAGTTTAGTTTTTTGCCTGTCGCAGACTCGGTTTGTACCGAATTTAAAAAAGATGCGGTTTTTGATACTTTTGTCTGTGTTGACTGTGCCGACGTTTATAGATTGGGAAAGTTTGCGGATGTGTTCTTATCTTTTAAAGGCGTAACCGTAAACATCGATCACCACATTTCAAATAAGCGTTTTGCAGCCTTGAATTTAGTTTCCGTTTGTTCGGCAACTTGTGAAATACTGTCGGAAATTTTTGAAGTTGCAGGCTTTGAAATCAACAAGGATATAGCAGATTTATTGATGCTCGGGCTTGTTTCCGACAGCGGAAATTTTACGCATAGCGATGTAACCGATAAAACTTTTAAAATCGCTTCCTTTCTTCGTTTAAAGGGAGCGGACGTAAACAAAATAAATTATAATATTTTTACGCGTCAGACAAAAATGAGGGCTTTACTTTTCGGAAAAGTAATCAAAGATATCAGATTTGAATTAGATGATAAACTTTCTTTTGTAATTGTTCATAACGAAGATATTAAAGATATTGACGATAAAAGTATTACGGAAGGATTTGTTGATTTTGGATTGACCGTAGACGGTGTTGAAGTTTCCGTTTCTATGCTTGAAGTAAAGAGGCATCAATTCAAAATATCTCTCAGAAGCAATGGAAAAGTAAACGTAAATTCCGTTGCGGAAACTTTCGGCGGCGGAGGACACGTTCTTGCAAGCGGTTGTATGTTGTTCGGTGATGTTGAAGAAATCATTGATAAAATCACTTATGCCGTTTATCAGAATTTATGACTGGTTTTGTAATAGTAAATAAAGCAGAGGGCGCAAGTTCTGCAAAAGAAGTTGGAATAATAAAACGGCTTACAGATACGCCTTGCGGTCACTTGGGAACGCTTGACCCAATGGCAAGCGGGGTATTGCCCGTCGCAATAGGCAATGCTGCAAGACTGTTTGATTATTTTCTGACAAAGCGCAAAAAATATATAGCCGATTTTAAATTCGGATACGACAGCGATACGCTCGATACAACGGGTAAAGTAGTCTTTATGTCACATAGAGTACCCTGTAAACACGAGATTGAAGCCGTTTTGCCGCAACTTATCGGTGAGATCGAGCAAACTCCGCCCAAATACAGCGCAAAAAACGTAAGCGGAAAGCGCGGATATGAGCTTGCAAGGGCAGGCATCGAATTTGAGCTTAAGCCTAAAAAAGTTAATATCTATTCTATAAAACTTTTGAATAAAACAGACGAAAATTCGTTTTCATTTGAAATTGAATGCGGTGGCGGCACTTATATTCGCTCTATTGCCCGTGATTTGGGCGCGTTACTGAATACAAGCGCAATAATGAGTTCATTGGTGCGCACTAAAAGTGGAATATTCGAATTGAAAAACGCCGTAAAAACCTGCAATTTAACAAAAGAAAACATACAAAATTTTGTTATAGCAACAGACAGCGTATTGCCGTTTGATAGTTTTTATCCGACGAATATGCAGGCAAAAAAGTTATTTAACGGATTGACCGCGGATTGCGGTTTGTCCGACGGAACATATAAAATTTATTGTACGGACGGTTCGTTTTACGGGCTTGCCGACTCAAAAGATAATATTTTAAAGGTAAGGACGAAGTTATGTTAGAGATTATCAAGTATAATGAGGACGAGTACACATTTCCAAGCTTGTTGGTGCTTGGCTGTTTTGATGCGATACATACAGGTCACGCCGAGCTTCTTAAACAGGCTAAACTTCAAGCCAAAATAAACGGACTTGATTTGGGTGTAATGATGTTTACCGGAGGAAAGGGCGGCAGACAGGTATGCAATTTTGAAGAAAAACAGGAACTGCTTGAAAAATTTAACGTTAAATTTATTCTTGCAATAGATTATTCTGAAGACTTTAAGGCAACGCCCGCTAATGTTTTTTTGGAGAACATAGAAAGCAAAATCAATGTAAAAGGCTACATGAGCGGAAGAGATTTCCGTTTCGGTCAGGGAGCAAAAGCCAAGTCTGCAACACTTAAAGCCTATGCAGAAGACGAAGAAAACGGAATATGGTATATGCCCGTAAAAGACGTTACTTACGTCGGAGAAAAGGTCAGCACCACGCTTATCAAAACTTGCATCGAGAACGGCAATCTTGTAAAGGCAGGCGCCTTGCTCGGCAGGCCGTACTCAGTAACGGGATTCGTTATCGAGGGCGCAAACAGAGGTAAGGGACTCGGCTATCCTACGATAAATATGAAATATCCCGTTGAAAAAGTAGAAGTCAAAAAGGGCGTCTATAAAGTCGTATGTCTTATCGGCGAGGAAGAATTTATCGGTATTGCCAATTACGGCGCGCGCCCTACGTTTAACGAGAGCATTGCGCTTTTGGAAGTTCATCTCGACGGCTTCGTCGGGACTCTCTACGGTAGAGGTGTTACGGTAAACTTCATTGAATTTTTACGCGATACACAAAAATTCGATTCGGAAGAAGCGCTTAAAGAACAATTGAAAATAGATCTGCAAAGAGCAAAATTAAAAGTTTAAGAAGGTAGAAATTGATCAAATTCGGACCAAGCGGAAATTGTCAGGCGTTTTATAACGCAGGTTATAAACATACCGTTCAGGCACCTTTATTTTGCCGTGAAATGTCGTTGAACTGTTACGAATATTCGTTTGGCAGAGGAGTTACAATGTCTGAAAAAACGGCTCTGGAAATAGGCCGAGCTTTTTCGGAAAATGACATCGAAATAAGTGTTCACGCTCCTTATTTTATAAATTTTGCGAACCCCGACGATTCTGCAGTTCAGAAATCGTACGGCTACGTTTTGGACAGTGCAAAGTATTTAAAACTTCTCGGCGGTAAAAGGCTTGTATTTCATCCTGCCGCGCAGGGTAAAGTTTCCCGTGAAGAAGCTGTAAAAAAGACCGAAGACAGATTAAAAATTTTAAGAGATCTGATTTATCAGAATAGTTTCGAAGATATCTATTTTTGTCCAGAGACTATGGGTAAATCCGCTCAGATAGGTACGCTTGAAGAAGTGGTCGGATTTTGTAAAATCGATAAAATATTTCTGCCTGCAATAGACTTCGGACATCTTAATGCAAGAGAGGGCGGAAGTTTGAAAACCGAGGACGACTACATCTCTCGGCTTGAATATATGATTTCGGAACTCGGATACGAGCGCGTCAAACATTTCCACGTTCATTTTTCTAAAATAATGTACGGAGCAAAAGGCGAAATACGGCATTTGACTTTTGAAGATAACGTTTACGGTCCCGAATTCGAGCCTTTGGCAATTGCATTGAAAAAACTTAAATTAGAGCCTTATATAGTTTGTGAATCTGCAGGTACTCAGGCAGAGGATGCGCAAATGATGAAACGCATTTATTCAGGCGTTGACATTGTTTAAAAATTCTGTTAAACTTATTAAAGAGGATATTTGCTATGGCTCACACTAACGCAAAAAAAATATACGATCTTGTAGGTGCGGAAGCATTACTGACAGAAGCGGAAGATTTGAGAAGATATCTTACAGGTTTTTCTTCGTCTTTCGGCTATGTACTTTCTGATAAAGACGGCTCCGTTTTCTATACGGATCCGAGATATCTCGAAGCGGCTGAAAAAGAGCTTAAAGGAAGCGAAATTTCAGTTGAAAAATACACAAGTAATCTTAATGATTTGTTGAATAAATATAAACAAATAGCAATACCCGTCGACAGGACGTTATATAGTGATTATAAAAAATTGCAGGACTCGGGGCTTGAAATAATTGACAGTTCGTCTGCATTTATCCGGGCAATGTCGGTTAAAGAAGATTACGAAATCGAAAGTATAAAAAAAGCCTGCCAAATAGCGGATAATGCGTTTTTAAAACTTTTAAGTCAGATAAAAGAAGGAATGACCGAAAACGACGTGGCCGCTTTGTTGGAGTTTTTAATGCGCGACGGCGGTGCAAGCGGTACAAGCTTCGACACAATAGTTTGTTTTGGTGAAAGTTCGAGCGTTCCGCATCACGATACGGGTATGCGAAAACTGAAATTCGGCGATATTATATTAATTGATTTCGGTTGTAAGTATAACGGATACTGTTCAGACTGTACAAGAACATTTCTTTTCGGCGACGACGGAAAGAAAGGCGAATTCAAGAGTTCATATTTAAAAGTTTTAGAAGCGCATATGCTTGTCAAGGAACAGTTGAAAGCTGGAATGGGCGGCGCCGAAGTTGATGCAATCGCAAGAAACTGTCTTAAAAATTACGGTTTGGATAAACTTTTTACTCATTCTTTGGGGCATGGGATTGGCTTGAACATTCACGAATTTCCGCGTATTTCGCCTAAGAGCGAAGACATCATAGTTGACGGAATGGTTTTTTCCGACGAGCCCGGAGTATATCTTTCAGGCGAGTACGGCATCAGAATAGAAGATACGGTTATGCTTGAAAAAGGCAAAGCCGTTTCACTTACGGATACGGATAAAAAATTAATTATTTTATAAATAAAAGGAGTTTAATATGGCATCGATTTTAGCAGGAGATATAAGAAAAGGTTCAACTTTTGAGTACAACGGTAAGGGCGTTTACACTGTAACTGAATTTCAGCACGTAAAGCCCGGAAAGGGAGCTGCTTTCGTAAGAACTACGCTTAAAAACGTAGTTACAGGGCAGGTTCTTTCAGACATTACTTTTAACCCTACGGCGAAACTTGAAACGGCGCAGGTTGAAACGAGAAAAATGTCATACTCGTACACTGACGGAGAATTCTATTATTTTATGGACCCCGATTCATTCGAGATGATAACACTTAACTTCGATCAGGTTGAGGACGCTCTCAAATACATTAAGGAAAACGACACCGTAACCATAAAATTCCTCAAAGGCACGGCATTCTCTGTCGAGCCAGAAAATTTTGTAGAGCTTAAAATTACGGAATGTGAACCCGGGGTTAAAGGCAACACTGCAACAAACGCTTTGAAAAACGCTGTTGTCGAAACGGGCGCAACGATTCAGGTCCCTATGTTCGTAGAAGAGGGAGAAATTATCCGTATCGATACGCGTACGGGAGAATATATGTCAAGAGTCGGCAAATAATTAGATGCGTGCCATCATTCAGCGTGTAAAACATACTTCGCTATACGTCGATGAAAAACTTATTTCCGAAATACCATTCGGACTTGTTGTTTATCTCGGTATCAAGACGGGTGATGAAGAGGCGCAATGCGATATACTTGCAAATAAAATTCCCAAACTTCGAATTTTCGAAGACAGTAACGGAAAAATGAATTTATCTGTTGCCGACGTGGAGGGGGAAATACTTCTTGTTTCTCAGTTTACGCTTTACGGCGATTGTTCTCACGGTAACAGACCAAGTTTTTCCGATGCAGAGCGTCCTGAGCGTGCAAAAGAGCTTTATATTTATTTTGCAGAGAAATTGCGCGCAATGGGAATAACGCTTAAATTGGGCGTTTTCGGTGCAGATATGAAGATAAAGCAGTATAACGACGGACCGGTTTCCATTATTTACGAGCTTTGAATTTTAGACAAAAAAACAGCCTGCTACTTTTTTAAAAAATAGCAGGCTGTTTTTTTAATAACTTAGCAGGATAAATTGAAATTTATCGTTCTATATATGTATCGCAATTTTTAATGCAATCTGTAATTTATCAAGTTTATGATTTGCGCCAGACAATTGGCTGTTGTTATAATTGCCTTCGCATAACACATCGCCCGTCACAAGAAAATTGTACAGCTCAAAATTATAAAAATCACAAACCGCTTGAACCCCTGCGACCTCCATTTCAACTGCAATACAGCCCTCGTTTCTGCGCAACGCAACATGTCCGACAGTTTCTCTCAACATTGCATCAGTAGTCCAGATTCTTCCTTGTATATTGGGGATATTCCACATATCAAATAAAGATTTTATTCTATCACTGTTCTTGACTTTAATGTAGTCGCTCGGTGGCGCATAGTGATAAGACATTCCCTCGTCACGATAGGCTTCCGTAGGAATCACATATTTATTTGTAGTTTTCTCGCCGTCTAAACTACCAGCAGAACCAAACATTATAAACTTTGAGGCACCAGTCAGCCAATTTGCTTCAATCGAAAACTGTGCCGCAGCGGTGGAGCCTATGGGCGATAAATAAAATGCTATATCTGTTCCTTGGTACGAACATTTATAAACGGGAGTATGTCCGTTGCAGGCTCTAATTTTGGCAATTTCTTCACAATGAAAAGCCGATAAAATATAGCCGTAAATCTTTCTAGAAAAAGTAATCAAGCATATATCGACCAAGTGTTTGCGTTCGCCGTAAAAATCTTTCAAAGCTAAAATCGGTTGAGTTTTATTATCAAATGAATCCGTAATCATTCTTTACTCCTCTAAATTATTGTTTATCTTATTTAATTATAATATATTTCAAATTAAAAAGCAAGGAAAGTATAAATCACTTTTCCTTGCTTTTTTACTGATTCTAATTATTAATTTATTTAGTTCTTGCTACCTTGACGTTATCGCTTTTACGCGATCTTAATTCTTTTACGGGATGTTCGCTGTCCTGATACCTGTAATCGTTTCCGAGTTTTTCTATTGCTTTTTTAATTACAAGGTGCGACGCATTTCTTTCGGGATCGCCTGACATAAATTTCTGGTAATCGAAGTATCTGTGATTATTCGGTATTTTCTTTATTTCTTTGAAATCTCTTATAACTTTTGTGTTGTCCGCAGTAAAAGTAATTGTATCCGCAAGTACTTTTCGGATATATTCTTTATTTCCTCCGAGTTTTAAAAGCTGAGGGAATTCTCCGTCGCCGCAAACTTCTTCAAAGCTTTTATTTTCATACTTTTTCAATAAGCGCGAAGCTGCTTTCAGGTGTGAAACTTCCATTTTAAAATGTTCGTTCCATATCTTTTTGATATATTTATCGCTTTCATCCTGCATAGCAGAATAATAGAGCCAGCATTCGCAATATTCGTGCATTACCCATTGTTCAAGCCAGCTGAGGGTGGGGTCTTTCAGACTTTCATACTGCGTTACGTGTGCCTCTTCAATCATAGCAATCTCCGCATACAGTTTTCTTCCAAGATCGTTTTTATACCACTGAGCAATATTCATATAATAGTTCATTGTCTGCTGTTCTGCGGCTGTAATTGTGCTTGCGACAAGCTTGCTGTATAAGTCGGCTTTTTCGGCGTTCATATGGGGCGATACGTCGTCGGAAGGATATCTGTGTTCGGCAATCGTCGGACGCCCAGGCATAATCTCAGTGTATTTGCCGACCAGCTTATCCGCATCTATTTTCTTATCCATTTTCAAAAGATTTGCAAAGCGGTAGAGGTGGTCAAAATCTTCCAAAAGTGCAAAATTCAAAGCTTTGATATTTGCCTCGTCCTTGTCGTGGCGTGCTAATACCGCAGTCAGATCGATAGCAAGCTGTTCATAAGCGATGGTTGTCTCCAATATGCTTTCATTGATAGGCTTTAAACAGCTTATGCGCTTTTGCTGTTGTTGCTCCTGTCTCCGTACGATTGCAAGCGCGCTCAATATTTCGGGCACGTCGCAGTGGCGGGCAAAATTATGCATAAACCATTGCGATTCGAATTCGGTTCCGTTCATTAAAATAACGCGCGTCTTAGTATAAGGCGAAGTCTTATTTTTATTGTAGCTTCTCGGATACATCTTTTTTAACGGTAAAAAACAATTTTCAAGATTTTTAGCTCTTTCTTTAATAGGGTTCATTTTTGCCTCCGAATAAGTTTTGTTCAATTAAAAAATTTTTTAAACAAAAAATGCTTTTCTTTTTCGGTTTCATATGATATATTATAATAAATGAAACGCAGGTGTCGCCTATCGGTATGGCGTCAGCTTCCCAAGCTGATTTCGGCGGGTCCGACTCCCGTCACCTGCTCCAAATGACCGACAGGCTTTCCCTGTCGGTCATTTGGAATAATTATGAGGCAAGGTATGAACAAAGAAATCGATATTTCAAACGTTACTCTAAAAACGGAAAGGCTTTTATTGCGACCGTGGCGTTTGACCGATCTGGATGATTTTTACGAATATGCGAGCGTTGACGGCGTAGGACAGATGGCAGGATGGATTCCACATGAAAATAAGGAAAAGTCGAAACAGATTCTTGACTTGTTTATCAATGAAAAAAAGACATTTGCCATCGAACATTCGGGAAAAGTTATCGGATCTCTCGGTATTGAGAAGTACGGTATGGAAGATAAGCTGACAGAGTTTGAAAATTTTTACGGCAGAGAAATCGGATACGTATTGAGTAAAGACTATTGGGGACACGGGCTGATGCCTGAAGCCGTCGGTGCTGTTATAGATTTTTTATTTAAGGATTTAGATTTAGACTTTTTGATTTGCGGATATTATGACTTTAACAGACAATCAAAAAGAGTTCAGGAGAAGTGCGGATTTAAGCCTTACAGAAGTCTTATTATGGAAACACGAATGGGGACTAAAGAACATGGAACACTCAATATCTTGACGAATCCGAATAAAAATATCAGGTTTGAGTTTTCACATCCCGAAACGCTGATTTATAAGGAAGATTAAGGCAAAGCTTTCAGCGTAAATTGAAAATGATTATTTGATTTTATATAAAAAATTTGGTATAATATGAGTATGGAATACGAGAAAATTACATTCACAGCAGTAGAATTTGTAGATGATCCTAATGTGGTGGGAAATCAATATTGGTATGTCTGTGAAATTGACGGCGCAACTGTCGGAGATAAAGTTATTGCTCCCTTGGGTAAGCATAATAATACCCAGCAGGGAATTATCCGAAAAATCCTTGTTGACTACGAATATAATGCGCCTTATCCGATGTATGCTATAAAATACATAAAAAAACTTATCAAGGCAGATACAAATGTTTAAAATCGTCGCAAAAAAGGCACTCAACCTTACAATAACGCAAATGGATATCTTTGCTCCGCAGATTGCAAAAAAAGCCGAAGCCGGACAATTTATAATTTTGCGTGTTGATGACGACGGTGAAAGAATACCATTAACAATTGCCGGTTTCGACAGAGAAAAGGGCATAGTCAGAATTATTTTTCAGATTGTCGGCGCTACGACTATGATTTTAAACCGCAAAAATGCGGGAGAATTTATTAAGGATTTTGTCGGTCCGCTCGGTAAAGCGACGAAAACGAACGGCTTAAAAAAAATATGCATAGTAGGCGGTGGCGTTGGCTGTGCAATCGCATTGCCGATAGCTCAGAAACTGCATAATTCAGGGGCTGTTGTACACAGTATAACGGGGTTCAGAAACAAAGATCTGGTAATTCTCGAAAAAGAATTCAGGGATTGTTCCGATAATCATACAGTCATGACTGACGACGGAAGTCACGGCAGAAAGGGGGTAGTAACACTACCGCTCGGCGAATTATTGGTAAAAAATGAAAAGTATGACGAAATAATAGCAATCGGTCCGCTTGTTATGATGAAATTTGTTGTTGAGGCAACCAGACCGTACGGTATTCCCGTAACGGTTTCTATGAACCCGATAATGATTGACGGTACGGGAATGTGCGGAGGTTGCAGACTTACGGTAGACGGTGAAACAAAATTCGCCTGTATAGACGGTCCTGATTTTGACGGTTACGCAGTCAATTTTGACGAAGCTATCGCAAGATCTAAGGTATATCATGAATTTGAATACAGAGCGCGCGAAAGCTGTAACCTCTTCAAAAAGGCGGTGCGCTGATGTCAATTCAAAGAAAAAAACACGAAATGCCGTTACTTCCTCGGGAATCGAGAATTTGCAGTTTTGACGAAGTTGCGCTCGGATATTCGGAAGAAATTGCGATAGCGGAAGCTGACCGCTGTTTAAATTGCGTAAACCAACCCTGTGTCAGGAGTTGTCCAGTAAATATAGCCATACCGGATTTTATTTCAAAAATAAAGCAAAGAGACTTTAAAGGCGCTTATGATATTATTTCTGAAAATTCACTGTTGCCTGCTATATGCGGAAGAGTTTGTCCTCAGGAAACACAATGCGAAGGGAGCTGTACTCTCGGTATAAAATTCGAGCCTGTCGCTATCGGCAGGTTGGAAAGATTTGTGGCCGACTGCAATATTAACAGTGCCGATAAAATCAATAGAATTGAAAGTAAAAATAAAAAAATAGCCGTAGTCGGTTCGGGGCCGGCAGGTCTTGCCTGCGCAGGAACGTTAGCTAAAAAGGGCTATGAAGTGACAGTATTCGAGGCGTTGCATCGTCCAGGCGGTGTTTTGACCTATGGAATCCCTGAATTCAGACTTCCCAAATACATAGTCGAAAGAGAAATAGAGACGCTGAAAAAGTACGGCGTAAATTTTGTAACAAATACGGTAATAGGTAAAACCATTACTGTCGACGAGCTTTTCGAAGACGGTTTTAAGGCAGTGTTCCTCGGTACCGGAGCAGGTCTTCCGCGTTTTATGAATATAAGCGGAGAGAATTTAAACGGCGTATATTCTGCAAATGAATTTTTAACGCGCGTCAATTTAATGAAAGCGTATGAGGAAAATTCGAATACTCCCGTCTTGCGTGCAAAAAGGGTTGCTGTAATAGGCGGCGGAAACGTGGCGATGGATGCCGCACGGACAGCATTGCGCTTAGGAGCCGAAAGCGTCAAAATTATTTACCGACGCTCTATGGAAGAGTTGCCTGCCCGTAAGGAAGAAGTTGACCACGCAAAGGAAGAGGGAATCGAGTTCGATGTTTTGCGTAACCCCGTAGAAATAATACCATCAGATACGGATAAAGAGTTCGTGGGAGGAATTAAGCTTATCAAATGCGAATTAGGAGAACCCGATGAAAGAGGTAGGCGCCGTCCGATAGAGTTACCCGACAGCGAATATATTATAGAAGTTGACAGCGTAATTATTGCTATCGGCACAACTCCGAATCCGCTTATAAGAAGTACAAGCTCGGATATTAAGTTCAATATGCGCGGCGGAATTATTATAAACGATAAGGGTGAAACCACAAAATCAGACGTTTATGCAGGCGGTGACGCCGTTACGGGAGCAGCGACGGTTATTCTTGCAATGAGCGCAGGTAAAGAGGCTGCACTATCAATCGATGAAAAATTATCAAAATAGGAATAATAATTTGAAAAATAAAGAAAATAATCGTATGCAAGCAGATATTGATTTAAGCAACGTAGTAGAAACCGCCGAGTATATTAACGTATATGAATCGGGCGAAATGACGACTTACTCAAATAGAGAAAAACCCTTCGAAGTTATCGTTGAAGGGTGGAAGATTATGTTGCAGGGCTCGCACGAAATGCCTGCCTTCGGCGTGAGTTTAAACAGAGAAACCACAAACGCACTCAAAGACGGAACGTGGGTCGAGTTTGTTTTCGAAACGCAAAACTATTATAACGAAATGCCTTTTGAAAAATTGCTTGTCAATGTCGAAAAGTCGTTTCAAGGGTTCAATATTATAAGATATAATGCAAACGGCGGATATGACGGCAGATGCTATTATGTCGACCTTGTAAACAAAAATATGACAGATTTTTATAATATTATAGTCAATTTATAATTTTGAATAGTATTATACGTAACATAATAACAAAAAACCGAGCAAAAACTCGGTTTTTTGTTTATTTGTTTTTAGTTTCAAGTAATGAGTTTTTATAAGCGGCTATTGCTTTTGACAATTGATCGGGACAGGAGGTGTTGTTTTTACATTTAATTCCCGAAAGAGTTTTTTCGATTTCGTCGATATCGTGCCCCTCGACTAATTTGCCGACGCCTTGCAGGTTACCGCTGCATCCGCCTATAAATTTAACACAGTGAATTTTGTTGTTTTCATCGACCTCGAATATAATTTGTCTTGAACACGTTCCCGAAGTATAGTAAACGAACATTTGATTTTTCTCCTAATCGCAAAGATTTTCATATATTACCGAGTAGAGGTCGGCTGCCTTTTCTTCCCATTTTTTGTAGATTGCTTTTGCTGTTTTTTTATCGGGAACGACAAATTTAAGCTCCAAAAGCGGTTGAACCGGTGCAAGAATTTTTAACGCGACGGTAAACGAACCGTCCAAATTCTGATAATAATCCGAACGGCATTCCTGACGGTTTCTGTATCTTGTACTGTTTTTTTTGACAAACTGCGAAATTTCCTCTCTTACGCTTTTGGGGATATTGATATAAAAATTCGCAAGCGTTTCCCGTCCGTCGGGAGTAATGGTGTAGAGAGTATCTTCGTCTTCATTGACAATGTAAATAAAATTGTCGTCGATTAGTTTGTGAATAACGTTGACGCAGTCCATATAGCCCATCCAGTTATTTGTAGACGAACACATATCGACAATTGTTCTCTCAGATAAAGTGTTTTCCATTTTATCAAAGACAAAAAGAATTATTAACTTGTTTATAGATGTTTCGCCAGTATTCAACATATTCGACTAAAAAAGTTAAAGTTTTATTTATTATACATAATTATTTGCATAAAATCAAGATATTTGTCTGTAAAATAATTTAATTTTAAAATTATATGTGATATAATTGACTTGACAATATCATTTCAGGGTGAAATATGAAAAGCACTAAAGATCAGATTTTGGAGTTTTTGGATAAATGCGACGAGTTTACGAAATGTAAGTTCATAATGGCTACGACGAAAATTAAAGATTTATTAAAGTGTATAGTAAACAGTCCCGAACTTTATAAGCTGTTTGATACGGTTACGAAAGATTTTAACTATGTTGAACAAAAACCTATGTGTCTTATACGCGACAGCCATAATTCGGGTAAGGTAATTCTGCCTCAGACAGTAGGGCAGCGTCTTGCCTTTATATTTTGTCTGTTAGTTGAGTTTGACCGCGATTCGCTGAATTTCAATGAATTTTTGGAAGCTTATTTCCGCGAAGACGGCAGTTACTTTGAAAGTTATCGCGCTTTTTGCAATACGATTATAGTAAACCTCGAAAATCTTATCAAACAGGTTTTTAAGGATCAAATCGGTGATATAGAACTCGAACGCAGAAAAGATGACGGAGCGAATACGGAAAAAGCCAAACTGATTTCTTCCATCGCTTTATCGGTTGAAGCTGAAAAACAGTTTATAAGCACATCGGCTCCCAAAGAAGAGCGTGAATCGGCTGTAAAAATGCTGGACGCTTTGGTTAAAGCGGTCAAAAGTGAAGACGAAGAAATGATAGACGCCGTTATCTGCGGTTACAATTATTTCATTTTATACAACCGTTGCGTAAGCGACGAAGTTGCCTCGTTGATAGAATTTATCTCCGAGTATGAAAAATTATTATGAATCTGAAAGAGAAAAAATTAAGTTCCAAGACTCTATATAGCGGTAAAATTATTTCCCTTAATCTTGACGAAGTCGAATTGCCCAACGGTAAAAAAGCTTATCGTGAGTACGTCAGGCATAGCGGAGGAGCAAGCGTTCTGCTTGTCGATAACGGAAAAATTTTGCTTGTAAAGCAATTTCGCTACGCCTATAATAAGGAGATATACGAGATCCCCGCCGGAAAGCTAAATGTCAATGAAGACCCGAAAATCGCCGCCGCGCGTGAACTTGAAGAAGAAACGGGCTATAGGGCAGAGCTTGTCCATATGGCAAGTATATATCCGACTCCCGGATACACTGATGAGATAATTCATATCTACCTTGCCGAAAAATTTGAATTTGTCGGACAACGGCTTGATGAGGGTGAGTTTTTAAATTGCCATTTTATTGATATAAAAACTGTTCTGAAAATGATAGAAGACGGTGAGATAACCGACGCAAAGACTATTATTGCTGTATACAAGTATATTTCAATTACAAGCTGTCAGCAACGTGTTTGATTAATAAATAGTAAACGGGGGTTGCATATGCAACCCCCGTATTTTAATTATAAATATTAGTTACAACCGCATCCGCAACCGCCGCCGTTTCCGCATAACAGATTCGAGAGCGTTCCGTTTTTCCACATAGTATAAATCAATGCGATAAGTAAGGGCGTGCAGCTTCCGCTGAGCACATCACCTATACCGTTACCACTGCAACATGCTGCAAGAAGTAAGAGAATCAAAATCCAGAGGCAGCTGTTTGTGCCGCCGCAATGCGAAAAAATGTTCATATGTTTCCTCCTGTGAAATTTGCTGCAAGGCGGTATGTAATTTTTTGTTGTTGCCATTGCAGTTCCGTATATAACGTATATTAAATAATATTAAAATAATCTTAAAAATGTTACAATATCTTCTTGCCTGCAAAAGCTTGCATAATTAATATTTTAATGCTATAATTTATGCGAAATTTTTTGATTTTGATATGATTGAATACTTTCGGCAGTAATGTAAAATAAATTAATAAATATACTGACCGATTTAAAGTATAATAATTTTTTTTGCGGATACCGTTAAACGGATCCGACGGAGGTTTTATGAAAAGCGATAAGGCTCATTTTATTGCTTTTGTCGGTGTGATGGCTGCACTGATTTTTGTTCTGTTTTTGCTCGAAGGCGCTGTGCTTTCACCGTTAGGAATGACCGCTTGTATTTTATCCTTGCCTGTCTCCATATCGTTAAGCATTTATGACGATTGGAAAAAAAGTTTCGTAGGCGGAACACTTTTGGGCGTATGCAGTTGCATTTTTTGTCTCATATTTGCTTCAATGTTTATTGTTTACGCGAATCCTTTGATATCTGTTTTACCCAGATTTTTTATAGGAATTACGGCGTATTGGACTTATTTCGGACTTTCAAAACTGTTCAGAAAAGCAAAGCATAAGTTTCTCAGGGAAATACTTCCTGCGTCCTTAGCAGGTTTATTAGGCTCTTTAACAAACACGATACTGTATCTTTTGGCTGTAAATATCTGGACGGGCAACGCAATGGGGGCGTTCACTCAGCTTATTGAAGTCGCCGTGACGATCTATTTTCCTATTGAGTTAGTTGCCTGCATAGTTTTGGTGCCCATATATACAACGGTCCTCAAAAAAGTCAATAATAAGTTTATATATAAAAAACAAAAAATCGAAGTTTTACAGGAGCAAGACACTGTAAAAAACGAACAGGATTGAAAATGATTATATGTCTGGACATAGGTAATACGAATATAAAATACGGCTTATTCGATAAGGATAAGCTGGTTTTAAGTTGTCGGGTAGCAACCGACCATAAAAAGACTTCCGATGAATACGGAGGTCAGTTATTAAGTATTCTGAAAAATAATTCGGTTACAGCGGATGACATAGAGGGCGGAATTATTTCGTCTGTCGTGCCCTCGCTCGATTACACGCTTGAAAGAATGTGCCGAATTTATCTGAACATTAAACCTCTTATGCTTGAACCGGGTTTAAAAACTGGACTGAATTTGAAAGTCGACAACGCAAAGGAAGTAGGCGCCGACAGAGTATTGAATAATGTTGCCGCACTGTTGAAGTATAAAGCGCCTTTGATTATAGTCGACTTCGGAACAGCAACGACTTTTAACGTAATCAATTCAAAAAACGAATTTATCGGCGGTGTAATATCTCCCGGAATTAAAGGGTCTTTGGACAGCCTTGTAAACGGTACTGCCAAACTGCCGAGAGTTGAAATCGAAAAACCTGACAAAGTTATAGGTAAAAATACGGTTACAAATATGCAGTCAGGTATTTTTTACGGCTTTGCCGGCTTAGTCGAGTATATTATAAAAAGAATCAAAAGAGAGCTTAAATGCGATAACGTGACTACCGTTGCAACAGGCGGTTTCGCGGAAATTATTGCAGACGAAATATCCGAAATAGATCACGTCGATAAATTGCTGACGCTTAACGGGTTAAAGTATTTATACGATTTGAATACAAACGGCAATTAACTATATGAATTGTAAAATAGTTGTAAACGCATATATCAGAAATAAATCGCAGATCAAGCAAGCTGAAAGATTGGCGGAAGAATTGACACTGCTCGGTGCGGATTGCGAAATTATTAAAAACGTTTCTCTTGCCGAAATAAAAGACGGAAGAGTAACCGCAATTAATGCAGATTTATGCATTTTTTTGGATAAGGACAGAGCCTGTGCTTATCTTTTGGAAAAAAAAGGCATAGCTTTATTCAACAAATCACAGGCAATTGAAATTTGCGACGACAAGATGATGACGCATATAGTTTTAGCCGATCACGGTATTTCAATGCCCGACACCGTTTATGCGCCGCTATGTTATTATAAAGATGTAACTATTTCCGATGAATTAATAAACAGCGTTGAAGAATTAGGCTATCCGTTGGTGGCGAAAAAATGTTACGGTTCGCTGGGGGCTGACGTAAATTTGATCAAAGACCGAACGGAATTATTCAACTTTGAACAAAAAAATAAACTCGAAGCACATTTTTATCAACAGTTTATAGGCAGAGGCGGAGAGGATATCAGAGTAATAGTTATAGGCGGAAAATACGTTTGTTCAATGAAGCGTAGCAATAAAAATGATTTCCGTTCGAATATAGAACTCGGCGGCGTCGGTGAAAAATTCGTTGCAGATAACGAATTGATATCACTATGTGAAAAGGTAGCTTCAATTATCGGACTTGATTATTGCGGAATAGATATTCTTATAGATAATGCAGGCAGATATTTCGTATGCGAAGTCAATTCAAATGCGTTTTTCACCGAAGCGGAGAGGGTTTGCGGTGTCAATATCGCAAAAAAATATGCCGAACATATTATTGTAAGCAAAAACGCTTGATTTTTTAACGTATTTTTATTATTATAATAATCGGTATTTGAATTAAATAAATTTTTGCAGAGATGGCTGAGCGGTTTAAGGCGCACGATTGGAAATCGTGTGACGGCTAATACCCGTCCGGAAGTTCAAATCTTCTTCTCTGCGCCAATAAGGGCGTAAGTTTTAACTTACGCCCTTATTTAATTGAAAATTTAAACTTATTATGAATGTGCTTAACTACATTTTACGTTGTATTAAAATTTACACCGTGTGCTAAAATGTTTTTGACTTTCACTTTGAAAATTATGACAAGCAAAATTATCAATAATACTGTTTCAATACCTATCAGAATTCCGCCGCGTATCCATACGAAATCGTACTGTCCTTTATATTTAGACGGCAAATTTGCGGTTGGCTCGCAGTGTCCTTTGTCGTCTATCGTAAGTTTTACGGTTTTGCCGACTTGATTTTCACACCAAACTTGTCTTTCGTTTAACTCATCTTTTCTATCTTCCCTTACGCGCCAATAATCACTTGTTTCCCAAACTGTTCCATTCTCTTCATATTTATAAATAAGAGTAAAAGAATAGTAGTAGTAAGAACTATGACTGCCATAACCGTCGCCCTTTTTTTAATTCTACAATATCACCTTATTTTGCCAAAAATGCAAATTGCGAACTGAAAAGGCAATAGATAATTTCAAATTAAATAAAATTCACAATTAATTCTTGTTAAATAATTGACAAATACAATATAATAAATTAAAATAACAGGTGTTATTGATAACACCTGTTATTAATTTTGGCGGTAAAAATGGCAAAAAAAATTATAAGCAAAGAAAAAATATTAAACGCGGCATTCGAGTTGACGCGAAAAAGCGGAGCGGAAAATTTGAGCGTACGCTCAATCGCACGTTCGTGCGATTGTTCGACACAACCTGTTTATATTTCTTTTAAAGGTATAGATGAGATCAAAGATGAAATTTACGTTATGTCAATTAATTATTTCTATAAATACCTTCTGGATACGGTTGCGCGCAAGGAATATCCAGAATATAAGTCTATGGGTATGGCGTACGTTAAATTTGCTCACGATGAGCCTGAATTATTCAAGTATGTATTTATGACCAAACCGCGTGAAAATTTCAATTCTATCAACGCAAATTTTGAAGTATCTGTAGAGGTTATCAGAAAAAATCTGAATATCAGCGAAGAGGCGGCCAGAAAATTGCATACCGAAATGTGGATATTCGGGCACGGCATCGCTACAATGTATCTTACAGATTATCTTGATATCGATATGGATAGGGTTAGTGAAATGTACAAGGATGTATATTCGGGGTTGATAAAAAATTTAGGAGAGAAAAATGGTAATTGAAATAGACAATCTTAAAAAGTCGTTCAAGGACGTAAAAGCGGTAGACGATATATCTTTCAAAGTCAAAAAAGGTGAGCTTTTTTCATTTCTTGGCGTAAACGGTGCAGGCAAATCTACAACCATAAACATTATTTCAGGCGTTCTGAATAAAGATTCGGGAAAAGTTAAAGTTTGCGGTTATGACATAGATGAAAAAGTAAACGAAATAAAAAGCAAAATCGGTATTGTCTTTCAAAATTCGGTACTTGATAAAAAACTCAGCGTTTACGATAATTTGAAGTACAGGGCGAATTTATACGGAATATTCGGAACCGCTTTCAAATTCAGACTTGAAGAGCTGTCAGAACTTTTGGATATTAAAGATATTTTAAAAAGACAACTCGGAAAATTGTCGGGCGGACAAAAGCGACGCATAGATATTGCGCGTGCTTTAATTCATAAGCCAGAACTTCTTATTCTCGACGAACCGACGACAGGACTTGACCCGAAAACGCGAATAACCGTATGGAGCATAGTTGAAAAACTGCGTAAGGAAGACGGCTTGACGGTATTTTTAACAACGCATTATATGGAAGAGGCGTCTGACTCGGATTATGTGGTAATAATAGACGCAGGTAAAATCGTTGCGGAAGGGACGCCTCACGGACTGAAAAACGAATTTGCCAGCGACTTTATAAAGTTTTATAATCATAGAGAAGAAGCGGAAAAATATTTCTCATCGCTTGGTTACAGTATAAAAAACGAGCGTGACTTTACCGAAATAGAATTGAAGGGCACCGCTGAAACGACTAAATTTTTCAAAGAAAAGCCGAATATTTTCGAAGATTTTGAAGTATTGAAAGGGAATATGGATAACGTATTTCTGAAAGTTACGGGTAAAAATCTGCAAGGGGGTTAAAGAAATGCTTGAATGTAAAAAAATGATTTCTCTTATATCGAGAAACACGAAATGCTATTTTAAAAATAAATTTACTTTTTTTACCTCTCTGATAACTCCGCTAATATTATTCGTGCTGTTCGCAACGTTTCTTAAAAATATTTATATAGAAAGTTTTGAAAATATTGCAGCGGAGTTTGAAATAACTATCGGAAAAAGAGCTTTAAACGGTGTAACGGGCGCCTGGCTAATGTCTTCTATTCTGAGCGTGAGTTCGATCACTGTCGCATTCTGCTCAAATATAATAATGGTCGAAGATAAAATGAATGCAAGCATAAATGACATCAACGTTTCGCCGATAAAAAGAACGACGGTAGCCGTATCCTATTTCATTTCGAATTTCTTCGTCACCTTTATCGTAATCGTAACCATTATGCTCATAGGACATATTTATCTTGCCCGTGTTGGCTGGTATATCCCGGTAAGCGACGTTTTTATGATTTTGGTTGACTGCATTTGCGGAATACTGTTCGGAACTCTGTTGGCGGGTATTGTAGAGAGCTTCATTTCCTCGCAGGGAGGTATTTCCGCAGTTTCGACTCTCGTTTCATCTATGTACGGTTTTATCTGCGGTGCATATATGCCTTTTTCGCAATTCTCGGAAGGTTTGAGAAACTTTTTGGGACTGTTGCCCGGTACTTACGGCGTAGGTATTATGCGCAACCATTATATGAACGGATACATAGACGAAATCGTCAAAGGAGCAACAGACCCGACGGTTGCCGATAATTTGTCAAAAGGACTTAAAGACGGATTTGACGCTAATTTATATGTATTCGGAAACCGAATTCCTCTCGGCGCAATGTATGGAATACTTTTAGGATCCTGTGCGGTTTTGCTTGCAGTATATATCGTAATAATAATTTTGAGAAATAAAAATAAAAAATGACACCGGATAATTTTCCTTGCATAAATCGGTTATAAATGTTAGAATATATTAAAATCAAATAAAGGAAGTAAATTATGCAAGACAGATTAAAAAAATATGCCGAACTTATCGTTAAGTGCGGACTCAACGTACAAAAAGGGCAGGAAGTAATTATTAGATGCGAACTTGACCAGCCTGAATTTGTGGCAATGTGCGTTGAGGAGTGCTATAAATGCGGAGCTTCAAAAGTAGAGGTCAAGTGGTCTCATATGCCAATTACAAAAATGCACTATATGCACCGCACGCTTGAAACCCTTTCAACGGTTACGGACGTTGAAAAAGCCGAATGGGAGCATAAAGTTAAAACTTTCCCGTGTACGCTTTGGCTTGATTCTGAAGATCCCGACGGTTTAAACGGAACGGATAATGAAAAAATTTCGAAAGCCAATATGGCAAGATTTCCGACGATAAAACCTTACCGCGACAAGCTTGAAAATAAATATCAGTGGTGCATTGCGGCTGTTCCCGGTAAAGTGTGGGCACAGAAGGTCTATCCGAATCTTTCCGAAGAAAAGGCAGTTGAACAGCTTTGGAACGATATCCTGCTGTGTTCGAGGGTTGACGATGCGCCTATCAAGGCGTGGGAAAATCACAACAAAAACCTTGCAAAGCGTTGCAAGTTCTTAAACGATCACAAATTCGAAAAACTTGAATACAAGAGTGCAAACGGAACGGACTTTACCGTCGGGCTTAATTCGCGCGGAAGATTTACGGGCGGCGGTGAATATACGCTCGGAAGCAGAATCTATTTCAATCCCAACATACCGAGCGAAGAAGTGTTTACTTCGCCTATGAAAGGTATAGCCGACGGCAAAGTCGTTGCAACGAAACCGCTTTCGTATCAGGGAAAAATAATAGAAAATTTCTGGATTAAATTTGAAAACGGAAAAGCCGTAGAAGTAGGCGCCGAAAAAAATCAGGATTTGCTTGAAAAAATGATTTCAATGGACGAGGGCGCAGGATATCTCGGAGAATGCGCTTTGATTGCTTACGATTCGCCTATCAATAACACGGGGATACTGTTCTATAATACGCTGTTCGATGAGAATGCAAGCTGTCATCTGGCGCTCGGCAGAGGGTTTAACGAATGCCTCGAAGGGTTTGAAGCTATGAGCGTCGAAGATTGTGAAAAAGCAGGCATAAACAGCTCTATGATACACGTCGACTTTATGATAGGAAGTAAAGATATGGCGATCACTGGAATTACAAAAGACGGTAAGCGCGTTCCGATTTTTAAAGACGGCAATTGGGTAATATAAACATTAATTATAACAAAATAACAAGAAAAGGCGGGTTTTCCCGCCTTTTCTTGTTATAATTTAAGTATTATGTAAGACATAGTACGCAGAAAAATGCTTTAATCAGATTATCTGCAACACGAAAAATTTTAAATACTGTGTTTCCTCGGCGCATAAAAGCGACGGGTGGTCCGGTGCTTGTGTTTTTATCTCGACGCTGCGCACGATTCTTCCACTTTCTTTTGATGCCTCTATCAGCATTTTTTCAAACAGACTCGCCGACATATAATGCGAACAGGAACAGGTAATCAAAAACCCTCCGCTTTTTACTATTTTTATGGCGTTTAAGTTGATGTCTTTATAGCCTCTGTAAGCGTCCTTTATCTCGTCGGCGGTTTTGCAGAAAGCGGGAGGATCTAAAATGACAGTATCAAACTGCCGTTTCTCTTTTTTAAAACTTCTTAGTATTTCAAACACGTCACCGCATAGCGTATCAATATTTTCAAAACCGTTAAGTTTTGCATTATCCGTAACGTTTTTAAGAGCAAGAGAAGAAATATCGCAGGCAGTAACTCTATTGGCTGTCGTTGCGGAATTCAACGAAAAACCTCCGCTGTTGCAAAAACAGTCTAAAACTTCGCCTTTACTGTATTTTCTTACGGCAAATCTGTTTTCTTTCTGGTCGAGGAAATAGCCGGTCTTTTGACCGTTTTTAATATCGACTAACATTTTTATTCCGTTTTCTTCGATTTGCTGGTAATCGGGAATCTCGCCGTACAAAAGCTGTTTAACTTCTTCCAGACCTTCTTTTTTTCTCACGCCGACGTCGCTTCTTTCATAGACTCCTTTCGGTGAAAAAAGTCTTACAAGACAGTTGCAAATCAATTTTTTCCGCATATCTATGCCGAGCGAAAGACATTGCATTACTAAAACGTCGCCGTATTTGTCAATAATAAGTGCAGGGAGATTGTCGGATTCAGCAAAAACCATACGGTAACAGTTACTATATCCGAGCTTTAAGCGGTAATCGTTTGCCTGTTTAAGCCTTTTCAAATAGAATTCTTCGTCATCAATATCGCTGTTTCTTATAAAAATACGAACAAGTATTTTAGACGCATGGTTGATATAACCTTTTCCTATAAATCTTCCGTCGTTGGAATAAACTTCGGCAAGTGAACCGTTTTTATCCTTGTTTTCGATACGTGCCACTTCGTTGGCGTATACCCAACTGTGCCCGTTAATAATTCGTTTTTCTTCGCCTTTTTTCAAATATACTTTGTAAGCCATACAATTTTCCTCTCAGATAATATACCAAATTATAATAATAATGGCAAATGGTTTGAATAAGAATTGATTTTTTATTGTTTAGATGTTAGAATATATAAAGTATGCGTAAATTACTTAAATACTTAAAACATTATAAATTGCAGAGCATTTTAGCTCCGCTTTTTAAGCTTTTGGAAGCAGGGTTTGAGCTTTTTGTACCTCTGGTCGTTTCCGCAATTATCGATAACGGAATAAACGGCGGAGAGGGCTGGCAATATATCACAAATATGTGTCTTATTTTAGTTGGCTTAGGCGTAGTAGGTTTGATAAGTGCAGTAGCGGCTCAGTATTTTGCAGCGAAAGCGGCGGTAGGCTTTTCGAAAGAGCTTCGCCACGATTTATTCGATAAAATGCAGTCGCTGTCTTACAGTGAAATCGATAAAATCGGCACCCCGAAAATGATTACAAGAATGACAAGCGACGTAAATCAGATTCAGTCGGGCGTAAATCTTGTTTTAAGGCTTTTTATGCGTTCGCCTTTCATTGTTTTCGGTGCGATGATTATGGCGTTTATCCTCGATATCGTTTCGGGGACGGTATTTGTAATAACGATAGCAATTCTTTTTATCGTCGTCTTTGCAATTATACTTTTCTGTATTCCGTATTATAAAAAAGTTCAGAACCGTCTTGACGGTGTTACCGCTTCCAACAGAGGAACCTTGACCGGTGTAAGAGTTTTGAGGGCATTCTGTAAAGAAGATGAAGAAATTAAAACTTTTAAAAAGCGCAATGAAGAACTGACAAAAGCCCAGAAATTCGTCGGAAAAATTTCCGCGCTTATGAATCCGCTGACTTACGCTATAATCAACGTTTCTATTATTGTTCTTCTGTACGTCGGTGCGATAAGAATTGACGGCGGTTCGCTTTCGCAAGGAAACGTCGTTGCTCTGTATAAATATATGAGTCAGATCCTCGTAGAGCTGATAAAGCTTGCAAATCTGATTGTTACGGTTACAAAATCGTTTGCGTGTGCGGGACGCGTCAATGAAATACTTGAAATGCAGTCTGCAAATATCAAAGAATACGCAGCGTCGGAAAAAGGTAACTTAAAGCCGTTTATCGTATTTGAAAACGTATGCGTCAACTACGGAGGTGCGGAAGTCGATGCGCTAAGCGATATTTCTTTTACGGCGGAACGCGGTCAGACAATCGGAATAATCGGCGGTACCGGTGCGGGTAAGACCACGCTTGTCAATCTGATACCGCATTTTTACGATTTAAAGAGCGGATCGGTTTGTATTGACGGTACGCGCGTCGAACAAATAGGCGATCAGCGCCTTCGCGAAATTTGCGGAACGGTGCCTCAGCGCGCGGTTCTATTCAAAGGAACGATACGCGAAAATATGCAGTGGGGAAAGATTGATGCTTCCGACGAGGAAATTCTTTCGGCTTTGCAAGTTGCTCAGGCTGACGACGTAATTAAATCAAAGCCCGACGGTCTCGACAGCGAAGTGGAGCAAGGGGGCAAAAACTTTTCAGGCGGACAGCGCCAAAGACTCACTATAGCAAGAGCTCTCGTGAAAAAACCCGAAATACTTATCCTTGACGACAGCGCGTCGGCGCTTGATTACGCTACCGACGCAAAATTGAGACAGTCTTTGAAATCGCTTGACTACGACCCGACGGTTTTTATCGTTTCGCAACGCACGTCGTCTATAAAGAGTGCCGATAAAATAATCGTTCTCGACGGCGGTAAAGTAGCAGGAATAGGTACGCACGACGAGCTTTTGAAAAACTGTGCGGTTTATAACGAAATTCACTACTCTCAATATCGTAAGGAGGGTAGACAATTATGAAAAGCAATAATAAAAAGATATTCAAACGAATATTAAGACAGCTTAAAAATTATAAAATATGGATCTTTTTAACCGTATTGCTTGCCCTTCTTACAGTCGCGGGACAACTGACTATACCCATTTTATTCGGCAAAATTATAAATTTATTAGATTTTTCCAAGGTTCCATTCAATAAAGCTTTACCTGAAATTTTAATAATTTTTATTGCGATAGGCGGTATTGTTGCATTTACCTGTCTTATGCAATGGCTTATGAATATTATTAATAATTTCATAACGTTTAACGTTGTAAGAGATATACGAAACGAAGCGTTTGTGCATATTCAGGAATTGCCTTTGAAGTATCTGGATTCACATTCCTACGGCGATATAATCAGCCGCAACATTGCTGACGTTGATACATTTGCCGACGGACTGTTAATGGGGTTTACTCAACTTTTTACCGGTATTCTTACAATAATAGGCACGATAGTAATTATGTTCGTCCTCAACTGGATAATTGCGCTTGTCGTATTCGTATTGACTCCGCTTTCACTTTTCGTGGCAAAATTTATTGCTTCCCGAACATATAAATTTTTCAGAAGAACGTCTGAAATAAGGGGAGAGCAGACGGCTTTTATTGATGAAATGATAGGTAATCTGAAAGTTGTCAAGGCATTTAACCGTGAGGATAAAAACCTTGAAAAATTTGACGGAATAAACGAAAATCTTACAAAAGCTTCGCTGAAATCCATTTTCTATTCGTCGCTTACTAATCCCTGCACAAGGTTTGTAAATGCGGTAGTATATGCGACGGTTGCGCTTACAGGCGCACTGATGCTCGTATTCAATGTGTCGCTTCCGCTGGTTTTCAACGTCGGACTTCTGGCAAGTTTACTCTCATATGCAAATCAGTATACGAAACCGTTCAATGAAATTTCGGGCGTTGTGACCGAATTGCAGAACGCTTTTGCCTGTGCCGGAAGAATTTACGAACTTATAGACGAAAAACCTCAGATTCCCGATTCGGCAGACGATCTTGAATTGCTTGACGTGAAAGGAAACGTTGTGTTCAGAAATCTGAGTTTTTCATACACGGCTGAAAAGGAACTAATCAAAAATTTAAATTTCGAGGTTAAAAGCGGACAGCGCATTGCAATAGTGGGCCCCACGGGTTGCGGAAAAACAACGCTGATTAATCTTTTGATGCGCTTTTATGAACCCGATTCGGGCAATATAGACGTAGACGGAAAAAATATCTCAGAAATAAAACGGCACTCGCTACGCAAGTCATACGGTATGGTCTTGCAGGATACCTGGCTTAAAAGCGGTACCGTCAAAGAAAATATAATTATCGGCAAACCCGACGCAAGTGACGAAGAAATCATAAAAGCTTCTAAATCGGCCCACGCGCACAATTTTATTATGCAGTTGCCGGACGGATATGATACGGTAATCGCCGAGGACGGCGGAAATTTATCGCAGGGACAGAAGCAGCTGCTATGCATAGCAAGAATTATGCTGTGTCTTCCGCCGATGCTGATTTTAGACGAAGCTACTTCTTCTATCGACACAAGAACCGAATTGAAAATCCAGAATGCTTTTACTTCCCTGATGAACGGAAGAACAAGCTTTATCGTAGCCCACAGACTTTCCACAATAGAAAGTGCGGACCTTATACTTGTAATGAAAGACGGAAATATAATAGAACGCGGTACGCACAAGCAGCTGCTTGAAAAGAAAGGTTTCTATTCGGAACTGTATAATAGCCAATTTGCAATTTAATATATCAAATCAAAATAAATTAATGGAGTTAATATGTTACAGGTAAACAACGTATCGCTTCAATACGGAAGCAAAAAGTTATTCGAAGACGTTAATCTTAAATTTACAAAGGGAAACTGTTACGGAATAATCGGCGCCAACGGCGCAGGCAAATCAACGTTTTTAAAGGTCCTGAGCGGTGAAATAGAACCTAACAAGGGCGACGTTTCTATGGACAAAACGGAGAGGATGTCAGTGTTACAGCAAAATCAGAACGCATTTGACCACGTTACGGTTTTGCGCGCAGTTATGCTCGGACATAAACGTTTAGTCGAAATTATGGACGAAAAGGACGCACTGTACGCGAAAGCAGATTTTACGGAAGAGGATGGCGTAAGAGCGAGCGAATTGGAGAGTGAATTTGCAGAACTCGGCGGTTGGGATGCAGAATATGAGGCGCAGACTCTTTTGAACGCGCTCGACGTTACCGAAGAGTATCACGATAAATTAATGGCTGATATAGACGCAAAGCATAAAGTAAAGATACTTCTTGCACAGGCGCTCTTCGGAAATCCCGATATACTGCTTTTGGACGAGCCCACGAATAACCTTGATATCAAGACCGTAAGGTGGCTTGAAAACTATCTTCTTGACTTCGAGAATACAATTATAATAGTCTCACATAACAGACATTTTTTAAATAAAGTATGCACGCATATTTGCGACGTCGATTTCGGAAAAATCAATATGATGCTCGGAAACTATGATTTCTGGTATGAAACAAGCCAGCTTCTTGCCCGTCAGCAGAAGGATCAGAACAAAAAGAACGAGCAGAGAGCAAAAGAGTTGCAGGAATTTATTGCAAGGTTTGCCGCAAATGCTTCAAAATCAAGACAGGCAACTTCCAGAAAAAAAGAGCTTGAAAAACTGACCATCGCAGATTTCAAACCTTCGCTCAGAAAATATCCTTTTATTGATTTCAAATATGAAAAAGAAATCGGAAACGATATTCTTGTCGTTGAGGGGCTCACTAAAAAAGGCTATTTTGAAGACGTTACGTTTACTGTGCAGAAAAACGATAAAATAGGCATAGTAAGTGATAAGAGTACTACAGTTTCTATGCTCTACGAAATTCTTACGGGCAAGGTTCAGCCCGATGCGGGAACTGTAAAATGGGGAAAAACGATAACCACGTCGTACTTTCCCGAGAACAATAACGAGTATTTCCGGGACTGTAACTATACGCTCGTGGAATGGCTGAGTCAGTTTTCGACCGATCATTACGAAGAATATTTGCGCGGTTGGCTGGGCAGAATGTTGTTTTCGGGAGAAGAGGCTCTAAAATGCGCAAAAGTATTAAGCGGAGGTGAAAAAGTCCGCTGTATTCTCGCAAAAATGATGCTTGAAGGAAGTAACTTCCTGATTTTTGACGAACCCACAAATCATCTCGATTTAGAATCAATAACGGCTCTCAATACCGGTATGAAAAATTTCAAAGGCTGTATGCTTTTTACTTCTCACGATCAGGAATTGATGAATACCGTTGCAAACAGAATTATAGAAATCAACGGGACAAAAAAATTTGATAAAACCGTTTCTTACGACGATTATCTTGATTTAGTGACATAATTTTTAATTTTGTACAAAAATAGACACAATTCGACATTATTTGTAAAAAATTAATTGATTATTTTACAAAAATAGCTTTACATCTTCAAAAAATAACTGTATAATTGTATTATCAAATTCATTGAGAGGGTACAATTAATATGAAGAACACGAATATTGCTATTTTTGAACGAAACGAAAAATTTTTAGGCGCTTTATGTGAATATTTTGAAAAAACGGACGGATTTACGGTGTGCGCGACGGCTCTTTCGGGTGATGCGGCGCTTGAAGCGCTTAAAGCAAACAAGCCTGACGTCGCAATAATCGACACAGCGCTTAAAGGTATTGACGGGATTAAACTTCTCGACCACATCAAATCTATGTATCCTGCGTGTCTTACTTTTATGATGTCGGAATTCGATAACGATAAAATAGTAAATTCGGCAATTAATCACGGTGCGATATATTATTTTATAAAACCCGTAACTCCGCAAGTCATCGGTGAGAGGGTGGCGGATCTTTTAAATGAAAAAGTTACCGATTATAAAGTTTCTACCGAATTCAGGGACAAGCGCAGAACGACTTCTCTCGATGAAAAAATAAGTAATATTTTCACAACGATAGGAATTCCGCCCCATATCAAAGGATACGTCTATATGCGTGAAGGAATAAAAATGGCGGTTGAGTGCCCTTCGATTATAAACAAGGTAACAAAAGAGCTTTATCCGCAAATCGCAGTCAAATATTCTACAACGTCAAGCAAAGTCGAAAGGGCAATAAGACACGCAATCGAGGTTGCCTGGAACAGAGGCAGAACGGAAGCTATCAGTTCGGTTTTCGGCGCAAGAGTGTACATAGGCAGTGAAAGACCTACAAACAGCGAATTCATAGCTTTGGTTGCAGATAAATTGATTCTTGAAAATTTGGTTTAAAATAAAAATCCGATTAAAATATTTTAATCGGATTTTTAAATGGTAATAAAACAGTTGCATTTTTATCTTATATATAATATAATAATTAAGCTATGCCGCTGTGGTGGAATTGGCAGACGCGCTGGACTCAAAATCCAGTGGTAGCGATACCGTGTCGGTTCGACCCCGACCAGCGGCACCACCGACCAACCTGAGCAGTTACGGCTTAGGTTGGTTTTTTATATCAATATAATAATGGGTACCGATATGAAAATTGCAATAACGAAAATGCTTATGCTAACGTTTTTGATAAGTACTGTATTAGTAAGCGGATGTATCGGAGGTTAAATATGAAAAAACTTGTGTTGATTGACGGCAACAGTTTACTTAACAGGGCGTACTACGCAACGCCTGTTTTTACGACGAAGAGCGGTGCTCCGACGAACGCTATTTTCGGATTCGTTAAATTGCTTTTCAAAATACTCGGCGATATTAAACCCGAATATATAATTGTGGCGTTTGATTTGAAGGCGCCTACGTTCAGACATAAAATGTTCGACGGATACAAAGCTACGAGAAAGTCTATGCCCGACGAGTTGGCAGTACAAGTCGAACCGCTTAAAAATCTTTTAAAGGCAATGAATATTGCTATTTGCTCGAAAGAGGGAATGGAGGCAGACGACGTTATCGGTACGCTTTCGAAAAAGTTTGACGTCCACAGTTACATTTATACCGGTGACAGGGATAGTTTTCAGCTTGTTGACGAAAAAACCGACGTGCATTTCACCAAAAAGGGCGTGTCTGACTTACAAAAGTTAAATATAAATAATTTTAAAGCTGAAACAGGCTTGACTCCGTCGCAGATAATTGATTTAAAAGCGTTGATGGGCGATAAATCCGACAACATACCGGGCGTTCCGGGAATCGGCGAAAAAACAGCATTGAGCTTGCTCGCTCAATACTCAGACCTTGACGGAGTATATGAGAATTTAGAAAATATCATCAGTAATTCTGTAAAGTGCAAACTTACAGAAAACAGAGAAAGCGCGTTTATGTCATATAAGCTTGCGACAATAGACAGGAACTGCGAACTGGATATAAGTCTTGATAATTGTACTACGCCCTTGAAGTACGGTGAAGACGTTAAAAAGCTGCTCAAAGAATTAGAATTTAACAGCTTTCTGAGTATGGATATCTTCGAGGAGGGCGCGGAAAACGAACACAGAGAAATTGTTTATCCCGAAAAAATTATCTGTAAATCTTTTGAAGAAGCACAGGAAGCATTAGAGGGAGTTAAAGAACTGTCTGTCGAATTAAACGTTTCAAGTATGCACGTTTACAACGGAAAACACGAAATAGTGCTTGAAGTTGCGGAAAACCTTTTAAACGACGGTATCAACACGGACGGGTTTATTAACGTATTGGAACTTATTTTTTCTGATAAAAGTAATAGGGTTACGTTATTTAACTGCAAATCAGCGATGCACGTCTTAAAAGATTTCGGCATAGATTTTGAATGTGACTTCGAGGACGTGTCGCTTTTAAAATATTTGTGTGATTATTCCTCAAAATCATCAAGTTGGGGGCTTAAAGAACTTTGCGAAACCTATCTTTACGATTATGAATTTTCCGCATTTGCCGTGCGTGAACTGTATTTGCGTTTCTTTAAAATACTTGAAAGCGAAAAATTGGTCAAGTTATACAGTGAAATAGAAAAACCGCTTTTAAAAGTTTTATTCGAAATGGAAATTTGCGGCGTAAGGGTAAGTTCCGACACTTTGAAAGAACTGACTAAAAGATATGAATTACAGGTCGAGGATTACAGAAAAAAAATATTCGATGCATGCGGTTGCACTTTCAACCTTAATTCGCCTACGCAACTCGGCGACGTGCTTTACAACAAGTTAGGGATTAAAGAAGTTAAAAAGAAAAAAGCGGAAAAGTTCACAACGAGCGCTGAAGTACTTGAAAAATTGTGCGACGATTATCCGGTAATTGCCGATATTTTAAAATACAGAATGTATCAAAAGCTTTATTCCACGTATCTGGAAGGAATAAAACCGCTTATCGGAAAGAACAGCATCGTTCATACCACGTTTAACCAAAGCGTTACCGCAACCGGCAGGCTTTCAAGCGCAAACCCCAACCTGCAAAATATTCCGATCAGAGAAAACGAAGGTAAAGAGCTGAGAAAAATATTCATTCCGCGTGATGGGAATATATTTATTGATGCGGACTATTCCCAGATTGAATTGCGGCTTTTGGCTCATTTCTCTGGCTGTAAAGAGCTGATCGAGGCTTACAACAGCAACAAGGATATACACGCAGTTACCGCATCGCAGGTATTCGGAATAAAAATTGATGAAGTGACTGAAAAACTGCGCCGAGCCGCAAAAGCAGTAAATTTCGGTATAATTTACGGTATAAGCGAATTCGGATTATCAAAAAATTTAGGAATTCCCGTAGCGACGGCAAGGGAATATATCCAAAAATATTTTGAAACATACAGCGCGGTTAAGGAATATATGAATAAAAACGTTGCATTTGCCAAAGAAAACGGCTACGTCTCAACGCTTACGGGAAGAAAACGCTTTATTCCCGAAATAAAATCTGCAAACTTTTTAATACGTCAGTTCGGTGAACGCGCGGCAATGAATATGCCGTTGCAGGGATCTAGCGCCGATATAATAAAGATTGCAATGATAAACGTCAATAAGGCTTTGAAAAAAGAAAAACTTCAATCAAAACTTATTTTACAGGTACACGACGAGCTTGTGCTCGACGCACCGAAAAATGAAGAGGAGGCGGCATCCGAAATTTTGAAGCGTGAAATGGAAAACGCTGTTAAACTTAACGTGCCGCTTACGGTGGACGTTCATTCGGGTGAAAACTGGTATGAAGCAAAATAATATTAAAATTGCCGTTACCGGCGGAATAGGAAGCGGTAAATCTGCTGTTGCAAATATAATAAAAGAACAAGGATATGCGGTTTTTTCGTGCGATGAAATTTATAACGAATTATTGCGGGACGAAGCGTTTATAAAAAAATTAACACAAAAATTCGGCACGGAAATTTTAACCGACGAGAGACTTAATAAACCAAAACTGGCGCAAATAGTATTTAATGATGAAAAGAAGCTTGAAGAGCTGAACGGTATCACGCATAATTTAATAATGCAAAAAGCAATGGAATTAGCTGAAAAGGAAGAAATGAGCTTTTGCGAAGTTCCTCTGCTTTTTGAAAACGGATACGAGAAGTTATTTGATAACGTAATCGTTGTTTTGCGCAACGAAGCAGAAAGAATTAAGTCAATCGTTTCAAGAAGCAAAATCTGCGAGCAAGACGTTTTAAAACGTATCAAAGTTCAGTTTGATTATAAGAACGGTGATTTTGCAAAGTATTATGTCATACATAATAACGGCAATTTGACGGATTTACGCACAAATACTTGTGAAATTTTAAATAGGATTAATTCTTTGAGGCTGCGGACGGAATAGGTCAATGCAATACTAAAGCTACTTTGCTTATGGCTTTCTTGCGCGCCGTCGGTATTCCTTGCAGATTACACGGTACAAGGGTTACAAAAGTTTTTCAGCGCAGTTTGATGCCTGAAATTATGGCAAAACTTGCACCGCTCCTGATTGCTCATACTTGGGCGGAAGTTTTTTATAACGGCGAGTGGCTGAGTTTAGAGGGGGCAATAACCGATAAAGCATACATATCGGGATTGCAAAAATTATTTCCGGAACACAAGGGAAAGTTTTTCGATTACGCTGTCGCCGTCGAAGATTTTCAAAATTTGCAAATCGAATGGGATGAAGGAAACACTACGGTGCAACAGCAAGCAGTAGCGGAAGATTTAGGCGTATTTGATACCCCCGACGAATTTTATTCCGAATACAGACAGTCTTATCGCTGTATAAAAAAATTTATATATGAAAATATAGGCAGAAAAATTATGACAAAAAAAGTTGCAAAAATAAGAAAGTGTCATAATTAAAATTAATATTCAAATCATGTCAAAAAATTTTTTTTATGCCATATTTTGACTTGACAACATATATAAAATAATATAAAATTACTTATGTTGTTAAAAGCACTCGTGGCGGAATTGGCAGACGCGCAAGACTAAGGATCTTGTGGTTAACCCCGTGCAGGTTCAACTCCTGTCGAGTGCACCAAAAAAATGCAAACCGATAAACTTGGTTTGCATTTTTTTTGGTTATATATATTTCAAATTGACTAAATAATTACTTTTATATAGTCGGTAAGATTACGCCGAAGTCCGCAGTTTGCGCCGTATTGGTCCACATATCCTAAACGCAAAATCATTTGAATGGGAGCAGTAACACCTAAATCGTTTTGAATTGAAGAGCAAAACGGCTCGGTTTCAAGAGCGGCTGAAAACGGCTGTACGGCTATATTGTTTTCGGTACAGTCAAACCAAAACGCTTGTGTTTTTCTACCCGTATTTATCAATTCTTCAAACGTGTTGCCGCCCACAATAATTGCGAACGCACCGCAATTATTCAGTTGATTTTTTGCCGTGTCAATTCCTTGTTGAGCAAATTTATCGCCTTTTGCGCTTTCTCGTGTCGTCGTCCAATAGTAGAAAGTTTTTACTATACCTTTTAAGCCTATCATATCGGCGGTTATACCGTCTAATTTGCTTGCGGCTTCCTTATCTGAAAAGCGCATCCATTCTGCTAATTCGTCGCGGTATGCTTGATTAGCCGACTGCACCGTAACGGCATCCATTGAAACGCGTTTTATATAATCAAAATTTTCGTCGCCGTTTTGATAGAGCGTTATAGCCGAATATTTATTTAATAAGGCAGTTACCGTTTTTTGTTCGATTTTTCCGTTTGAGTACGCCGATTTATCTGTATGTCGCTTATCAATCAATGAAAGTTTGACGGTATCGACAGTTGCATTATCGCGTTTTTGATATGTAACTTGCACGGACAAATCGTCGCAGTTTACTTGTGTATCATAGCCGAATGCGTTAAATGCAACGCTCATTGTTTCAATATAGCAACCGAGTGAAATATACGCCTCGCGCTTTTCACTATCTACTACATTCAATACGCGACTTTCGTCTATTGAAATTTGCAAACGGTTTTCGTTCGGGTAGAGTTTAATGCTCCACATTTGCGTATTGTGAGAATTAGCCGCGATAGAAGAATACCACAGCGCATTTTGAATATCGTCGTTTACGCCGTCCAATTTGCGTGACTGGTTGACTTTTAACGGTCTGCCCATAATTGCCGCCGCAGCCAGAACAGTAGAAAGCGCAATAATGACCGCGCCTAAAATCGAAAACACAATAACCATAATTTTCTTTTTCCTTGTCATATTTTGCCTCCTCACTTACAAGCGCATAGCAGCCGTTCAAAACAAAATGCCGAAAAGTCTTTTTCGTTCAGTTGCAGCATTTTCAAATAGTCCTTTTTGTGATTTATCATTCTGATAATTCCCGCAACCGAACCCCAAACGAATAATAGAATTGCCGACTTATCAAGGGTGACATTGATTATTCCTTCGTCTATACCTTGCCCTAAAATGTTTAACAGTTTTTCATTTAAGACTTCGCCCAAACGGTATATGTCTTTGTAAATTTGCGGTGTATCGTCGGCTTTTATGTTTACGTTTATTGTTCCTATAAGCCCCTCGAAATAGAGTGGGTAACGGGTGGCAAGCCGAAAAACATCTTGACATATTTTTGTGAACGTATCGCTGAAAGCGGTTTTTTCGTCGATTGCTTTATCTACTTTAACGACTATCTTTTCCATAAATTCCAAAACGAGCGCAAAATAAACCTCGTCTTTATCTTTGAAATAGCCGTATAAAGTAGGCTTGCTATAACCAGCCTCTGCCGATAGTTGTTCCATTGTCGTTTTTTCAACACCGTTTTTACAAAACAGTTTGTCAGCGGCGTCTAAAATGTTCCGACGGTTAAATGTTATTGTTCTTTGTGTTCTTGTGTTCATAGCACGCTCCTAAATTTTACTATCAGTAAAATTATAATACTTAAAGTAAAGAAATGTCAAGCGTTTAAAATTAGTTTTACCGATAAGCCAAAATAGACAATAAAAATGAAGCACAAACCCATTTGCTTGGTTTGCGCTTCATTTTAAAAACTATTTATAGATGTTTATGGTACCAGAATTTTAAACTTTGAGCTATCAAAATCTGACAAGCTGAAATTTTGTCCGTAAGTTTTTCCGAAGGTACGCTTTGAAGATCGTTCAATTCACCGCTTACGCTTGTAAACCAGTTTTCTACATTTTCAAATTCTATCTCTTCGATACTGCTTTTATTGAATACCTCCGGTTCGATAAGTGTTACGGTTTCAGGTATATAGATACATTTTAAACTTTCGCATCCCTCAAATGCACCCGTCTTGATAATTTTAACCCCGTTGCCTATTTCGAAATTTTCAAGATCACGGCAGTAGTAGAAGGAGTTGTCAAGTTCGTTTAAATTTTTCGGAAGCTTAATTGATTTAACGGGAGTATATGCAAATGCCTGAGCGCCTATTTCCGTTATACCGTCAGGAAAAGTCAATTCACTAATTGCAGTGAATGCAAAAGCATATTTATCGATTATTTTCAGACTCTTGGGAAAAATAATTTTCGTAAGTTTTTCGCATTGAAGAAAGGCTTCCTGTTCTATTATCTCAATACCGAAACAAAGTTCGACTTCGGTTACGTTACCGCAGTTGAACGCCAACTCTCCGATTGATTTTACTTTTTTACCGCCGTGTTCGGACGGTATCAAAATATCAGTATCAGTGCCGTAATATCCTATAACGGTAAGAGTTCCGTCATTGTTTTCTTTGTAATTGAATTCATCTTTGACTATCGGCGTGTAAATTGCGTTTACCGTCAAATCTCCTGTCGTCAAACTGTAATCCTGCCATTTTACATTATAATGCTTACGCATAGCAGGTGTCGGCTCAACAATGTTTCTATTTTCTACGGTGTAAGGAATTTTAATTTCGCTTTCATAAGATATGAAGGTTATGTAATAAATTACAGCGGTATAAACTGCATTTACGGCTAAATTGTTAGCCTGAATTTCAAACTGCTGCCATTCACCTGTATAACCTTCTTTTTCGGGAACAGGCGGTGGTGTAATTTTTTCATCTTCCACCGTAAACTCTATGCTTGAAAGCAAAACGTTATCAACATAAAATTTTGCATTGAAAATTATAGGTTCGTAAATAGAATAAACTGTAACGTCTTCAAGACCGAGAGTAAACGGTTGCCACTTTGCTAAATACCCCGCTTTATCTTTCAGCGGCACCGGCGGAATTGTAACTTGTTTGTTTTCAACGGTAAACGGTTGTGTCAAAACGGTTTCACCTTCGGAAATAAAAGTTACGTAATAGGTGATCGGTTCATATAAAGCTTTGACAGTTACATCTTCAAGATCAAAGTCAACGTCCTGCCAAAAACCGTAATAGCCTGCTTTTGACGGTACCTTTGGAGCCGTAACATGATTGTTCAGAACGGTATAGGGAATTATCTGTAAAATTTCATTCCCGACAACGTAAGTTATTTTGTATTCTATAATACTGTATTCAGCATAAATTTTATTATTTTTCCCCAACTCGGCAACACCTGTCCAAACTCCTTTGTATCCGCGTTTAAAAGGTACTTCGGGAGTAATGGGAGTATCGAGAATGGAAAATTCAACGATTTTGAAGGTTTCACCGTCAACTATATACTCAGTTTTATAAATGATAGGCGTATATTTTGCGTTTACTTCCATATCGTTGAGTTCGAGTTCATATTCATTCCAGCTTCCTGCATAATAATCTTTCAGAGGAACGTCAGGCTCTTCAACTGAAAAATTTTCGACTGTAAACTCGGCTTCTTTGATTTTTACACCGTCGGCAATAAATTTTATATGATAAACAATCAATTCGAATTTTGCAATAACCGAAACGTCACTTGTAATCGGTTGATTGAAATTGTATTTTATTCCGTTTAAATACCAGCCTTTAAATATATAACCCGATTTGTTATCGGGTATAAATTGCTCCGCCGTGCCGTATTTCGGGACGGTTTCGCTTTTTAAAAGCAAATCGTTATCGTAATACAAAATATTGAAAGTTTCTTCGGCAACAGGGACGTAATATCCGTAAAATACGGTGTTTGCAGTTATTATATCGGAATCAAAATTCCACTTTACGGTGTAATTTTTATCCATATACCAGCCTTTAAAAACGTATCCGGTACGCTCTTCCGGCAATATTTCTTCAACTTTTGAGTTAATTCCGTAATCTTTCTTAGAGTAAACTGTTTCGTCTATAACAAATTCTGCGGTAAAAACGTCGTTGTGAACCAAACTTTCGTTGCAGGAACAACCTGAAACACAAAACATTGACAGCAAAACGAAAAACGCTAATAAAATAATTTTCTTTCGTGTGTAAATATACATATTTATAGTTTAACACTTCATAGAAGAAAAAGCTATAAATTTACCCATATAAATCGGCATAATTTACAAATCTATAAAATAAATTAAAGTATGAGTTTGTCCTTTCTTCCGACGGAAGTTTTGGGTGCGCTTGCGCATCTGAATTTTAATCACGTTTCTGAAATTCGGATCAGAAGAGGACAACCTGTAATTATCGAGTATAAGGGTAGTTATAAATATATAAATAAATACGGAATTTCCGACAGTGCAAACAACGCAATAATAGTGAGAGAAATAGAACCTATCATTTTTTCGGCTACTAACGGTTGCGTATATAATTTTACAGAACAGATGAAAAGCGGTTTTATTACAGTGGAGCACGGCGTCCGCATAGGTATTGCAGGAGAATACGTCACTCAAAACGAAGCTGTAAATACAATAAAAGATATAACTTCTTTAAATATCCGTATTCCGCATAACATCGTCGGATGTGCAAATTTTATAGTTCGGAAGTTACTTTCGGACGGACTTAAAAGTTTTTTGTTGTTTTCAAAACCGGGACTTGGAAAAACTACTATGCTCAGAGATATCGCAATACATCTCAGTAATATGCAGAAATATAATATTCTGGTCTTCGACGAAAGAAATGAAATATCGGGAATATGCTCTGCAGAAGGGTACAATTTAGGCGACAGAGTGGATATAATACGCTGTTATGAAAAAAAGAGCGCGATATCTTCCGCTATAAGAGCAATGAAGCCGAACGTTATTATAACCGACGAACTGTACGGAGAAAGGGATATGCAGGCGATAAAATTTGTTTCGGATTGCGGAATTACCGTCATCGCTTCGTCACACATATGCAACAGAGATATACTGAAAAAAATGCCTTTTGATTATTTTGTTCATATCGAAATGCTGGGCGCGAGCGTAATTTATGATAAAAATTTTAATTTTATTGACCGTAGTGATTCTGACGACGTTTTTGGGGGCGTTTCTATCGGCTAATAAGAAAAAACGGATGCAAATATTTGCCGAATTATATGAATTTAACGAACAGTTGATACTTACGTTAAAATTTTCAAGAGCATCTATGGAAAAAACTGCCGAGCCATACAGATACGTCAAAGACGTAATAAACGGTAAAGAACTCTTAAAAGGCGAAGACGGTCAGTTTTTAAAAGATTATATATTAAATTTAGGTAAGACGGATGCACTTTCTCAGGTAGATTATCTGAACGAACGCAAAGCGTTATTAAAAAAATATAAGGACGAGAGCTTTGCCGATTATAAAAAATACAGTTCGCTGTATATAAAAATTTTTTTTCTGATCGGCGTTATGGCTGCTGTATTACTTGCATAATGGATATAAGTATAATTTTCAAAATTGCGGCGGTAGGAATTATCGTAACTATAATTTGTCAGGTTCTAAAAAAATCAGACAGAGACGATATCGCAACCATAGTAAGTCTTGTAGGTCTGATAATTGTTCTGACGGTAGTAATTTCTATGATTGCCGACCTTTTTACGCAGATAAGACAACTGTTTGATATATTCTGATGTTAATTTTAAAACTTTGCATAATTGCGGTAATTACCGCAATCTGTGCGTTCATACTTAAAAATCACAAATCCGAACTTGTTCCGCTCTGTCTCATAGCCGGCGGGATAATTATGTTTCTATATGCGTTCGACTACTTGACACAGAGTATAGAATTTATCAAAAATTTTACTGAAAACGCCCAGATCGACAACGAAATAATAAGGATAATATTTAAAATCATCGGCATTGGATTTATGGTAGAAATTACAGCAAGCTCAATTAAAGATCTGGGGTTCGAAAGCGTTTCCGATAAATTAGTGCTGTGCGGAAAAATAATCATTTTCCTTGTTTCTGTGCCTATTTTGAATACGACTTATAAAATTATAGTGTCGTTGATAAATCTTGTATGAAGAAAAAATTTATTCTGCTCACGCTGCTGATAGCTGTTGCCGTAGCGGTTTTCATCGGTGTGAGCCTGACCGCGTCTGCCGACGAGGACAAGAAAATCGAATTAAACGAAAACATAATAAAACTTTTGGAAGATCTCGATTTGTCGGAATTGCAAAAATATCTGGACGAAAACGAGGACAGCTATCTGTTTCAATACGGAGATACAGCCGGCGAAATAATCAAATATCTTATTCAGGGGAATCTCAACACCGATTACGGCGGTTATCTGAATGAACTTTTATCTATACTTTTCAAAAACGTCATTTCTCTGATTCCTGCATTTGCGACCGTCGTGGCGGTTGCGCTTCTGAGCGCAATAGTAAGTTCGGCGGAGGGAAACATATTGGGCAAATCGACGTCCAAAATCGTTCATCTTGCCTGTTATTCATTGATAATACTTATTATTACGTCAATGCTTTTGGGTGTAATCTCAGATTGTCTGTCAAGCATCAACAGCGTAAGAAAGCAAATCGAAATCATTACACCGATACTCACAACGCTGACTGTATTAACGGGCGGAACGAGTTCGGCTGCCATTTACCAGCCGTCCGCGATTTTTTTATCAAGCGGAGCGGTGGAAATAGTGGGCGGATTTATTTTTCCTGCAACAATCGCAGTTATTGTGTTGAATTTTATGTCGAAGCTCAATACTCAGATGAGCTTTTCAGGTGTTACTGCGCTTATGAAAAGCATAATGAAATGGGTAATAGGCATAACCGTAACGGTTTTCAGTATTTTTATAACGTTTCAGAGTTCCGCTTCATCGCTGTTCGACGGAATTATATTCAAAGCGACTAAATACGTCGTAAGCAATTCTGTGCCCATAGTCGGAAATTTTTTATCGAGCGGTTTCGATATGCTGACGTCGGCAGGACTTCTTATCAAGAGTTCTGTCGGAATCTGCGGGCTTTTGCTTTTACTTTTCGAAATATTGAGTCCGGTCATTCTTTTGTCGGCATTCTCGCTCATTTTAAAATTTGTCGGTGCTATAGTTCAGCCGATAGGCGAAAAAACTCTGTTCAGTCTTTTATCCGATCTTTCTAAAGATATCGAGTACTTTATAGCGGGACTTTTAACCGTGGCGTTTATGTACGCTCTGATAATAATGTTGGTTATCAATTCCGCAAACAGTTTTATATGAAAACGTATTTATTATCCGCAACGTCAGTAATTTTTTTATCGGTTATCGTTTCTCTGGTTATCCCCGAAGGCAAACTGCATAAAACAATAATATTCGTAATGAGAATGATCTGTATTCTTGTGCTTATACAGCCGATTACGGGAATTTTCAAAATAAGTTCGAGCGCAATTGACAATCCGACGTTCGATTACGAATATATCTGTAAGGTATATTCCGACAATCAGAGCGAACAGCTTGAAAAATTACTTTTTAATAAATTTGCAGCCGAAAGCGACTGCAACGTGCTGGTAGGCTATGATAAAGGGGAATTTAAGGTTGAGAGCGTTTCCGTTGAATTAAATGAAAAAAATAATGAAATAATTACGGAAATTTATGAATATTTAGCGGAGTTGAAATATATAAATATAACAGTATATGCGAAAAGTGATTGATTACGTGAAAGAAAACAAAAAAATAATCATAGTAGTCTTGCTTATTGCAATACTTATCGGTACCGTATATTTAATTGACAAAGGAAAAAATCCGCGTTCACAATCCACAGCTGCAAATTCCGCAAAGAGTCAGACTGAAACAAAGCTTTGCGAAATTCTCAAAAGCATAGACGGGGTGGGGAACACGGACGTGATGATAACGGAAGAGGATGAAAAAATAGTAGGCGTCGTTATTGTTTGTCAGGGTGCAAATAATTTAATGACAAGAAGCAATATACTGAACGTGGTTTCCGTTGCGCTCGGTATAGACAAAAAAATAATAGCAATTTATTCAATGACCGTATAAGGAGAAGATTATGTCAAAAACCAAAAAAATTATCGTAATGTCATCACTCGTACTTTTACTTGCCGTTACGGCTGTTCTTAACGTCGTACTTGCAAGAAGCAGATCGGCTAACGGCGACAGTGCTGTCGTGTCAGCAAACTATTTCACGACTTACCGCTCGGAAAGAACAACGACGAGAAGCGAAGAACTCGTCCAGCTTGACAGCGTTATCGCGCTCTACGATCAGGACAGCGAAAAATACACCGAAGCTGTAAACCTTAAAATGAAAATAGTTGAAATTATGGAAAAAGAACTTGCGCTTGAAACTATGATCAAGTCAAAGGGATTTTCCGACGCAGTTGTTTCAATCGGCGTAGATTCCGATAACGTCAACGTTTTCGTTAATTCAAACGAACTCGATATGAATACGGCTCTCTCTATCTATAAATGCCTTATAGACGAAGCTTCCGTAGATCCTTTAAATATAATTATTATGCCCGTTTATTCACAAGTTTGATTAAGTTAGTTGCAAATTGAAAATAAAAGTGTTATACTAAGGCTAAGGAGAAAAAATAATGGCACATTACAGGCATGATCCTTCGTCCACGCAAAAAGGTAAAGTTGTTTACAATTCGGGCATAGTAAGCGGCATAGTCGCGCTTGCCATAAACGAAGTGGACGGAGTATCGTTATTGAATACCAAAAACAAAGGAGTTAAGCTGAATTTCGAAAAGCAGGGAATCGTGGCGGATATAAGCGTAAAAGTTGACGCCAACTACAACGTTCCGTCTCTTGCTTTCAGTATTCAGCAGTCAATAAAGCACAACGTCGAGTCGATGACGAAGTAT